>JAESFS010000060.1_pt1 | contig 107742 bp, 107 predicted proteins | sample 9269441 | NCBI WGS metagenome assembly JAESFS01 (sample SAMN14502548, study PRJNA617105) | algae metagenome | isolation source: Scytolyngbya sp. HA4215-MV1 and co-occurring heterotrophs from sample from... | place: USA: Laie Falls, Oahu, Hawaii | collected 2010-08-22
CAAGCCATTCCGATGGTTCAAGTCGGCTGACGATATCCTGGCCAGCATCGAGCGCTTCTGTACCTTCAATACGCCAAGGGATGGTTTAGCGTGATGAAGCGAACTTCTGGTTCAGGACACTAGACCATGCGGGGTGAACGCTTGTGAACGCAGCATGGCTAGTGTCCAAACCCAATTGGGGGCAGCCGTCCGGCCGGGCCTGTGAGTCGCTGGCATGGTCAGCGGCTTCGTCCTCTTGACGCCTTTGGCGTTCAACTCTCCCCAGCTACACACAGCCCCCGCCATCCATCCCGCCCCCAAATTGGGTTTGGAACCTAATCCACCGTCGCCCCGCTGGCGCGGATCACCGGCGCCCATTTCGCCGTCTCCTCGCGGATGAAGCGCGAAAGCTCCTCGGGCGAGCTCGGTGCCGGCTCCACCCCATGGCGGCGCAGATTGGCCGCTACCTCCGGGTCGGCCAGCGCCTCGCGCATCGCGGCGTTCAACCGCGCCACCACCTCCGGCGCCATGCCGCGCGGGCCGACCAGCGCGTTCCAGTTCGCCACCGCGTAGCCCGGCAGCGTTTCGGCCACCGCGGGCACCTGCGGCAGCAGCGGGCTGCGGGTTGGGGTGGGCGCGGCGAGGGCGCGCAGCCTGCCGCTTTCGATATGCGGCAGCGTGGTGCTGGCCGTGGCGCAGGAAAAATCCACCTTGCCCGAGATGATGTCGGCGATCAGCGCGCCGCCGCCGCGATAGCTCACCTGGATGGTCTGGATCCCGGCCATGGCATCGAGCAGGCAGCCGGCGAGGTGGCCGGTGCCGCCCACGCCGGAATGGCCGTTGCTCAGCGTCTCCGGCCGCGCCCGTGCCGCCGCCAGCAGCGCCGCGAAATCGGCGAAGGGTTTTTCCGGCGCGCAGACGAATAGGTTGAGGATGTCCCCCGCCAGGCTGATGGGCGAGAAATCCACCCGCGGGTCGAAACCCAGGTTGCGGAACAGCGTGGGGTTGATGGCCAGTGCGGCGATGGTGCCCATCAGCAGCGTGTGGCCATCGGGCGCCGCCCGCAGAACCTGTTCGCTGGCGAGGTTTCCCGAGGCACCAGGCTTGTTCTCCACCACCACGGGTTGCCCCAGCGAGGCCTGCAGCCGCGCCGTCATGGCGCGGATGGTGATGTCGGTGCCGCCGCCGGCGGAAAAGCCCACGATGATGCGAACGGGCCGAGAGGGTGCCCATGGCGCTGCCGCCAGCCCCGGGGCGGCGAGGCCGGCCAGCAGCGCCCGGCGCAGCATCAGATGATCTGCCGGGCTTTGAAATCGGCGATCTGTTCTGCGCTATAGCCCGCCTCGGCCAGGATATCCGCGCTGTGCTCGCCGATCGCCGGCGGGTGGGTGACGATCTCGGAGGCAGTGCGCGACAGCGTGAAGGGTTGGCCGAGATAGGCCACATCGCCCAGCTTCTGCGCGATGCCGAGATGCTGGACCTGCGGGTCCTCGAAGACCTGCTGCATGTTGTTGATCGGCCCGCAGGGCACGCCGGCCTCGTTCAGCGCCTCCACCCAATGGGCGGTGGTGTTGGTGCGGGTGGCCTCGTCGATCAGCGCATTCAGCGCGTGGCGGTTTTTCGACCGCGCCGCGCCGGAACTGAAGCGCTCATCCGTCAGCCATTCCGGGTGGCCCATCACCTTGGCGAAGCGGGCATAGATCGCCTGGCCGGAGGCGGCGATGTTCATCGCGCCATCGCTGGTGGTGAAGACGCCGGTCGGGATCGAGGTCGGGTGGTCATTGCCGGCCTGCTTGGGGATATCGCCGGCCATCAGCCAGCGCGCGGCCTGGAAATCCAGCATGAAGGCCTGGGCCTGCAGCAGCGAGGTCTTCACCCATTGGCCCTTGCCCGAGGTCTCGCGCTCCAGTAGCGCCGTCAGAATGCCCATGGCGGCGAAGAGTCCCGCACAGAGATCGGCCACCGGAATGCCGACCCGCATGGGGCCCTTGCCCGGTTCGCCGGTGATGGACATCAGCCCGCCCATGCCCTGGGCGATCTGGTCGAAGCCCGGCCGCCCGGCATAGGGCCCGTCCTGACCGAAGCCGGAGATCGAGGCATAGACAATCCTCGGGTTGATGGCGGCCAGCGATTCGTAATCCACGCCAAGGCGGTGCTTCACATCGGGGCGGTAGTTCTCCACCACCACATCCGCGCCCTCGACGAGCTTCTTGAAGATCGCGACACCCTCGGGCGATTTCAGGTTCAGCGTCAGGCCGCGCTTGTTGCGGTGCAGGTTCTGGAAATCCGGGCCCATGCGCGGGCCGCCCATGGGGTCGCCGGCATCGAGGCCCTCGGGCATTTCCACCTTCACCACATCGGCCCCCCAATCGGCCAATTGCCGCACGCAGGTGGGCCCGGCGCGCACGCGGGTGAGATCGAGAACCTTGAAACGCGACAATGCCGCCACCGCTGAACTCCCTGAACGAATCGCGCCACGCTACCCTCAAGACCGGCCATGTCCAGCGGGGATGCCCCTGGGGGCTTGCACAGAAGGGGCATGCCGCCCCAAATCAGCGCCATGATCGACCCATTCGGCCGGCACGTCAGCTATCTCCGCGTCTCCGTGACGGATCGGTGCGATCTGCGCTGCGTCTATTGCATGGCCGAGGACATGACCTTCCTCCCCAAGCGCGAGGTGCTGACCTTGGAGGAGCTGGAGCGGCTCTGCGGCGCCTTCATCGAGATGGGCGTGAAGAAGATCCGCCTGACGGGCGGCGAGCCGCTGGTGCGGCGCAATGTCATGTCGCTTGTGGCGGGGCTCGGCCGGCGCATCGGTCCGCAGGGGCTGGATGAACTGACGCTCACCACCAACGGCACCCAGCTGGCGAAGCACGCCGAAGGCCTCGTCCGCGCCGGCGTGCGGCGGGTCAATGTCAGCATGGACACGCTCGACCCCGCGGGCTTTCGGGAGGCGACGCGCTGGGGCGACCTCGCGCAGGTCCAGGACGGCATCATGGCCGCCAAAGCCGCCGGGCTGCACATCAAGATCAACGCCGTCGCCCTGCGAGGCCTGAACGAGCATGAATTCGACCGTATGCTGGAATGGTGCGGCGCCCATGGCTTCGACCTCTGCCTGATCGAGACCATGCCGATGGGCGAGGTGGCGGAGGACCGGACCGACCGCTACCTCTCGCTCGATGTCGTGCGCGCCAGGTTGCGGCTGAACTGGACCTTGACCGAGAGCGGCTACGCCACCGGCGGCCCCGCCCGCTATTTCGACGTGGCCGAGACCGGCACGCGCATCGGCTTCATCACCCCGCTGAGCCATAATTTCTGCGAGAGCTGCAATCGCGTGCGGCTGACCTGTACCGGCACGCTCTACATGTGCCTGGGCCAGGATGACGCGGCCGACCTGCGCGCCCCGCTCCGCGCTGGCCTGCGCGACGATGCCCTGAAGGACGCGATCCGCGAGGCGATCAGCCGCAAACCGAAGGGCCATGACTTCGTCATCGAGCGCGCCCGCCCCGCCGCGGTGGTGCGCCACATGAGCGTGACGGGCGGATGAATGCCGAAGCCGTGATCGCGGCCCTCACCATCCCCGGCCTTCCGGGGTGGACGGGGTTGGTCGCGGCGTTGGCCCTGGCGCTGTTGGGGTTGTGCTTCCTGGTCATGCCGTTCTCGGTCTTCGGCCTGAAATCCCGGCTGGAATCGATTGAGGCGCAGCTGGATGAAGCCCAGGCGGAACTGCGCAGCATCTCCGCCAGGCTGGCCGACGGGCCCCGCCGCCCGCTGATGATGGATGACCTGGATATGCCGAGCCCCCCACGGGCCAGCGAGCGCCAGCCGCCCTCCGCCCCGCCGCCGATATCCGGCCGCGCAGAACCCCGTATCAATTGGCCGCGAGACCCGCGCTGAGGCGGGAGCACAGGCCCAGCCTGAAGTGCGGGATCCACAACCCCCGAGACCTAACCCAGGGTTGTAAATCATCTCGAAATACTCCGGATATTGCTCTGGAATCCCAGGGATATTTCATATTCGCCCATGCGTTTCGCGCACTGGTTGGTTGCGTATCCGAAAAAATATGCATCGATGAATGCAATTCCTCTTGGACGAGCAAACATTTGTGTGTGTAACCTCCGGTTGTAGGTGGAGGTATCGCAATGCTGTGTTCCCCGGTTACCGAGGCCAGAATGGCCTTTCCCGGTTCGCTGGCGGATGGCCCGCCCCCTGGCGTCATCGCTGGGGGGGCCACGGGCCAGGTTGGTCACCGCCGGGTGTTCCTGTCACCACCCCAGCTCGCCGGCGGAGAGCTCGATGCGCTGCAGGCCACGCTTGATGCCGGCTGGGTCGCGCCCGCCGGACCAGTCCCCGTGGCCTTCGAACAGGCGATTGCCCAGGCCACCGGCATGGCGCATGTCGCCGCCGTCAGCTCCGGAACCGCGGCACTGCATCTGGGCTTTCAGCTGCTGGGCGTGTGCCCGGGCGACGAGGTCTGGACGTCTGCGCTGACCTTTATCGCCTCCATCGGCCCGGCGGTGCAGATGGGTGCGACACCGCGCTTCATCGACGTCACGCCCGACACCTGGACGATGGATGTGGAGCTGCTGCGCAGCGAGCTCGCCATCGCCGCCCGCCGGGGCCGCCTGCCCCGTGTGGTGGTGCCCGTCGACCTCTATGGCCAGCCCGCGAACATGCCGGCGATCGTCGATGCCTGCGCCAATTGGGGCGTGCCGGTGCTCAGCGACAGCGCGGAGAGCCTGGGGTCGATCCAATATGGCCGACATGCCGGGGCCGAGGCCCAGCTCATGGCCCTCAGCTTCAACGGCAACAAGATCATCACCGCCGGCGGTGGCGGCGCCCTGGCCAGTGACAATGCCGCCCTGATCGAGCGCGCCCGCCACCTCGCCAGCCAGGCCAAGGACGCCGCGCCGCATTACCAGCACGAGGTGGTGGGCTATTCCTATGCCATGTCCTCGGTTCTGGCCGCCGTGGGGCTGGCGCAGATCGCCGTGCTGGAGGCGCGGGTGGCCGCCCGCCGCGCCATCCATGCCCGCTACCGCGCCGCCTTGCACGACCTGCCGGGCCTGAGCTTCATCAGCGAACCGAATTGGTCGCGCAGCAATCGTTGGCTGACCGTGATCAGGCTCGACCCCAACGAGGCCTGGGCGGACCGCGAAACCATCCGCCGGGCGCTCGCGGGCGAGCAGATCGAAAGCCGCCCGGTATGGAAACCGCTCCACCTGCAGCCGGCCTTCCGCGCCGCACCCCAGGCGGGCGGTGACATGGCGGCCACCCTGTTCGAGCAGGGGCTCTGCCTGCCGTCGGGCAGCAGTCTCAGCGTGCAGGACCAGGCCAGGGTCATCGCCGTCATCCGGCGGTGCTGCCGCGGCTGAAGATCCTCTATCTCCACCAGCACTTCTCCACGCCAGCGGGAAGCACGGCCACGCGCAGCCATGCGATGGCCAGGGCGCTGGCCCAGCGCGGCCACCGCGTCACCATGGCCTGCGGCCGCTTCGAGGGGGCCGCCACCGGGCTCTGCGGCGCCTTCCATTTCGGCCGGCGGCAGGGCATGGCGCATGGCATCCGGGTGGTGGAGTTCGACATTCCCTATCGCAACGCGATGGGCCAGGCCGCCCGTACCCTGGCCTTCCTGCGCTTTGCCGCCCGCGCCACGCTGCTGGCGCGTAGCGAGAGCTGGGACATCATCATCGCCTCCTCCACGCCGCTGACGGTGGCCTTGCCGGCCTTGCTCGGCGGCACGCCCTTCGTCTTCGAGATCCGTGATCCCTGGCCGGAATTGCCGCGCGCCATGGGCGGAGTCGCGCCGCCGCTGCTCTGGGCGATGGAGCGACTGGCCGATGCCGCCTGCCGCCGGGCCTCAACCGTCATCGCCCTGAGCGAGGCCATGGCCGAGACCGCCCGTGCCCGCGGCGCACGCCAGGCGCGCAGCATCCCCAATGGCGCCGATCTCGACCTCTTCGGCCCGCATGTCGCGCCGTGGCGGCCGGATGAGGCCCGCGGCCACGAGGTGCTGGCAGTCTATGCCGGCGCCCATGGCCGGGCCAATGGCCTCGATGTCGTACTGGACGCCGCACTGCTGCTGCGCAACCTTCCCATCCGAATCCTGCTGGTGGGCGAGGGTTCGGAAAAGCCACGGCTGATGGCGCGCGCCGCCGCCCATGGGCTGCTCAACGTCTCCTTCCTGCCGCCGATGCCCAAGCGCGAGCTCGCGCGCCTCATGGCAGGGGCGCAGATCGGGCTGTTCCTGCTGGCGCCCGTGGCGGCCTTCGCGGAGTTGACCGCGCCCAACAAATTGATGGACTTCTGTGCTGCCGGTCTGGCCATGGTCGGCAATGTGCCGGGGCATGCGGCGCGGGTGATCGAGGAGGGCCCCTCCGGCCTCGTCGTGCCGCCCGACGACGCCATGGCGCTGGCCGCGGCGCTGTGCGACCTGGCGATGAACCGCAGCCGGCGGGAGGCCATGGGCCTGGCGGCACGGCAACAGGCGGTGCGCCGCTGGGACCGGCGGCTGCAAAGCGCTAACTTCTGCGAAGCGGTGGAGGTGGCGGCGCTTGCAGGTTGATGTGTTGATGCTCTCGGCGGCGCATCCGCCCGATGATGTGCGGATCGTGCGCCGGGAAGGTGCCGCGCTGGCCGCGGCTGGCTGGCGGGTGATGCATCTCTGCCCCGGCACGCCGCGCGCGCCGGAGGTGGTGGCCGGCGTCCTGATCGGCACCTATTCCCGCCGCCCGGGCTGGTGGGGGCGCATCCGCAACATTCCGCGCCTGGCCGGCCTGGCCCGGCTGATGGACCCCCGCGCCATCATGGCGCATGAGCCCGATGCCTGGCTGGCAGCGCTCATGGCGCGGCGCGGGCGCGTGGTGCTGGACGTTCACGAACACTACCCCAGCCGCCTGGACCGGCGCCTCGCCTGGCCCTTCCGGCCGATGGCGCGCGGCCTGCTGCGCTTCGCCTGCCGGGCCATGGCGAAGCGGGCCGATGCCGTCGTCGTGGCCAAGGATGGCCTTGCCGCCGATTTCGGCCGTGATTGCGTGGCGGTGCGCAATTATGCCGAGGCGCCGGATGTGCCACCGCGCCACCATGGCCCGGGGCCACTGACCCTGCTGCATCTCGGCGCCCTCTCCCGTGCCCGCGGCTGGCCGCAGATGCTGGCAGCCCTGGCGCTCGCGTCGCCCAACACCGAACTGACCATCGCCGGCCGCTTCACCGATGACAGCGAGGCCGATTTCTTCGCCGAGGCAGAGCGCCTGGGCCTGCGCAGCCGCGTGACCTTCCTGGGCTGGCTGGCCCCGGACAAGATGGCCCAGGCCGCCGCCGGCGCCGACATCAACCTCGTGCTGTTCCAGCCCGGCGATGAAAACCACCGCCTCGCCCTGCCGCACAAGCTGACCGACGGTATGCTGGCCGGGCTGCCCGTCATCGCCCCCGATTTTGCCATCGAGGTGGCGGAGATGGTGCGCGAGGCCGGCTGCGGGCTGCTGGTGGATGTGACCGACCCCGCCGCCATCGCCGCCGCCATCACCACCCTGGCCGATACGGCGACGCGCGCCGCGATGGGTGCCGCGGCGCGCCGCGCGGCGCTGGGCCGCTTCGCCTGGGGCAGCCAGGCCGAGGCGCTGCGGGGCCTGTTCACCAGCCTGCTTGGCAGCGCCGCGCGCCCGGCCCTATAGCAGAGCATGGCCAAGAGTGCGCCGCGCCGGATCCTGCTGAACTGCCTGTTGGACGCGGTACTGGCCGGGCTTGCCCTGCCGCTCGCCCTCTGGCTTGGCGCGCCCGACGCGCTGCCACCCCTCACATGGTGGTTCATGGCCGTGCCGCTGGCCGTGGCCAGCCTGCTGCTGGTGGGCTGGCCGCTGGGGCTGCCGCGGCAATACTGGCGCTTCGCCGGCCTGCCCGATGGCGGGGCCGTGCTCGCCGCGTCCGGCCTGGCCGCGATCCTCTTCACCGGCGTTCTGGCCATGCTGGATGCCTGGCGGCCGCCGCACCCCGCCTTCGTTCTGTTGCACGGGTTGGTGCTGACAGCGGCGCTGGGCGGCGCCCGGGCGGCCACCCGCGCGCTCACCCAGCGGCGGGTTTCGACCCTGGCGGGCACCGAGGTGCTGGTGGCCGGCGCCGCCGATGCTGCCGACCTCTTCATCCGCGCCGCGGCGCGTGAGCGCCAGGCGCATTACCGGGTGCTGGGCATCCTCACCCCCCGTTCGCGCCAGGCCGGCCGCCGCATCCAGGGCCACCCCATCCTGGGCGCGGTGGAGGATGCCGGCCTCGTGCTGGAGACGATGCGCGGCGAGGGCCGCCTGCCCACGCTGCTGGTCCTGGCCGGCGCCGAGGTGCAGGGCCCGGCGCTGGAAACCCTGCTCGACGCCGCCGACCGGCACGGCATTCCGGTCAAGCGCGCGCCGCAACCCACCCTGCTCGGCGCCGCCAACCGGCCGGACGAGGCTGCGCGCGTCGAACTTCGCCCCGTCGCCATCGAGGAGTTGCTCGACCGCCCGCAGGTGCCGCTGGACCGCGAGGGCATGGCGCGCCTCGTCCAGGGCCGCCGCGTGCTGGTGACCGGCGCGGGGGGAACAATAGGTGGCGAATTGGCGCGGCAGGTGGCCGCCCTCGGCCCCTCCAGCCTCACTTTGCTCGATCACGGGGAATACGTGCTCTACGAGATCGACCTGGAGCTGCGCGAGCGCCACCCCGAATTGCCGCGCCGCGCCATGCTGGCCGATGTGCGGGACGCCGCGCGCATCCGCCGGCTGATGGAGGAGGTGCGTCCCGAACTCGTCTTCCACGCCGCCGCCCTGAAGCATGTGCCGATGGTGGAGGCCGACCCGCTGGAGGGCCTGCTGACCAACGCGCAGGGCACCCGCATCGTGGCCGATGCGGCGCGCACGGTGGGCTGCCAGGCCATGGTGTTCATTTCCACCGACAAGGCGGTGAACCCGACCTCTGTGATGGGCGCCAGCAAGCGGCTCGCGGAAATGTATTGCCAGGCGCTGGATCTCGATGGCCAGCGCGAGGGGGCGATGCGCTGCATCACGGTGCGCTTCGGCAATGTGCTCGGCAGCACGGGTTCGGTTGTGCCGCTGTTCCGCAGGCAGCTCGAGCGCGGCGGGCCGCTCACCGTCACCCACCCCGACATGCGCCGCTATTTCATGACGGTGCGCGAGGCGGTGGGCCTCGTGCTGCAGGCCGCCGTCGTGGGCACCGGCGAAGCCGCCAGCAACCTGCCGGAGCTGCGCGAGGGCGGTATTTTCGTGCTCGACATGGGCCAGCCGGTGAAGATCGTGGACCTGGCGCGGCGCATGATCCGGCTCGCCGGCCTCAGGCCGGATGAGGATGTGGAAATTCGCTTCACCGGCCTGCGCCCGGGCGAAAAACTCTATGAAGAACTCTTCCACGGTCAGGAGCCACCCCGCGCCACCCCCTATCCCGGCCTGCTGATGGCCACGCCCCGCACCGGCGATTCGGCGCTGGTGGGCCGCGCGATGGACGAAATGGCGGCGCTGGCCCAGGGCGGCAGCGCCAAGCTGGCCCTTGCGCAGCTCGGGCGGCTGGTGCCGGAATTCACCCATGAGGCAGCGCCCGCACGGCAGGCGGAACAGCCCAGATAGCCCCGGGGCCGTGCACCAGGGCCGTACGATTGTCACAGCCCGACATGAAACCTGAACCGATCTGCCCCCTGGGGGGCTTGATCGACGCGGCGCGCTGGCCGAGACCGCTGAGATGAACGACATGCCGCAAAAACCCATCGCATTGTTCGACATGGCCGCGCAGCAATCGCTGATCCGCGACAAGCTGGATGCGCGTATCGCTCATGTCCTCTCCTCCGGCCGCTTCATCAACGGGCCCGAGGTGGTCGAGCTGGAGGAGCGGCTGGCGGCTTTTGCCGGCTGCGGCCACGCCGTGGGGGTTTCCAGCGGCACCGATGCGCTGCAGATCGCCATGATGGCCGAAGGCATTGGCCGCGGCGACGCCGTCTTCCTGCCTGCCTTCACCTATACCGCCACCGCCGAGGTGCCGCTGGTGCTCGGCGCGACACCGGTTTTTTGTGACGTTGACCCCGTGACCTTCAACATGGACCTGAACGACCTCAAGCGCCGCATCGCGCTGGTCGAGGCCGAAGGGCGGCTGCGGCCGCGCGCCATCGTGGGTGTGGACCTTTTCGGCCGCCCCGCGGATTGGCCGGCAATCGAGGCGATCTGCACAGAAAAAAACATGTTCGCGCTGGATGACGCTGCGCAGGCTTTTGGTGGCGATATCGGCGGCCGGCGGCTGGGCTGTTTCGCCGGCGCCACGGCGCTGAGTTTCTACCCCACCAAGACGCTGGGCTGCTACGGCGATGGCGGTGCGCTGCTGACCCAGGATGCCGACCGCGCGGCGCTCTATCGTTCGCTGCGCACCCATGGCGAGGGCGGCGGGCGCTACGAGGTGCTGCGCACCGGCATGAATGGCCGGCTGGACACGCTCCAGGCCGCCATCCTGCTGTGCAAGCTGGACCTCTTCGCCGATGAACTGGCGGCGCGCAGCCGGGTGGCCGGCTGGTACGCCCAGCATCTCGCCGGCACCGTGGCACTGCCGGAAATCGTGCCCGGCCATGCCTGGGGCCTCTACACCGTCAAGCTGGAAGATGGCGCGGCGCGGACGCGGATGCAGGAGGCGCTGCGCGCGGCCGGCATTCCCTTCGGCGTCTATTATCCCAAGCCTTTGCATCACCAGCCGGCCTATGCCGCGGCGCATGCCGGCGCAATTGGCCAGGCCCCGCCGCTGCCGGTGAGCGAGGCGCTGTGCCACCAAGTGATGAGCCTGCCGATGCATCCCTATCTGGATGAAGGCGATGTGGCGCGGGTGGCGGCGGCTGTGCGGGCGGGGGGCTGAGTTCGTTTCACAGCAAGCGAAGACAGAAAAACGGCTCCAGCCCTTCGCCGCAGGGTGCCGAGTTTCCGGGCGGATCAGCAAGACCTGAAAACGCCACACAATCTACCGCAGCGTTGATCGTACTGTCCTGTCACTCAACGGAACTCCAGGAGCCACAGGCTCCTGGTGGGGATAGTCTGGAAGGGGCAACGCCTCTTCCAGACCAAGAGCACTATCCAAGCAGTTTTCCCGCGGCCAGCTACGCCTGCGCCTGGGCGTGCCCGCGTGTCCTCCACAGCGAGTAAAGAATACCACCCGCGATCAGCGCCAGCGTCACGCTGAGCGAGATGGCCGGGTTCAGCTTGCCGAAGATGTTGTTCCAGAAAATCTTCAGGCCAATGAAAACCAGCACCATGGCGAGCGCGTATTTCAGATACTCGAAGCGGTGCACCATCGCCGCCAGCGCAAAATACAGCGCCCGCAGGCCGAGGATCGCCATGATGTTCGCGGTATAGACCACGAAGGTGTCGGTGGTGATGGCGAAGATCGCCGGCACGCTGTCCACCGCGAAGACCAGGTCGGCGATGTTGATGATCACCAGCGCCAGGAACAGCGGCGTGGCCCAGAGTACGATCTTGCCGCTCACCGGGTCGGCCTGGCGCACGAAGAATTTTTCCCCGTGCAATTCCTGGGTGACGCGCATGCGCTTGGTCATGAACTTCACGACGGGGTTCTTCGAAACATCGGTGTCGCCCTCGGGCACCACCAGCATCTTGATGCCGGTGGCGATGAGGAACGCGCCGAACAGATACAGGATCCAGTCATATTCCTGCACCAGCGCCGCACCCACACCGATCATCAGGCCACGCAGGATGATCACGGCCACGATGCCCCAGACCAGCGCGCGGTACTGGTATTTCCGCGGGATTGCGAAATAGCCGAAGATCAGGCTGATGACGAAGACATTGTCGATCGACAGCGCCTTCTCGATGAAAAAGCCGGTGAAATAGGTGAGGCCGGCATGCTCCCCATCCTCGGTGGTGATGACGCCGGCATCATAGGCCAGCCAGATGACACCGCCGAAGACCATGGCGAAGCCGATGTAAAACGCCGAGAGCACCAGGCTCTCGCGGATGCCCATTTCCTTGTCGGTCTTGTTCAGCACGCCCAGGTCGAAGGCGAGCAGCGCGCCCACCACGGCCAGGAAGGCCATCCACATCCAGACGGGTTTGCCGATCCATTCGGCTGCCAGGAATTCCATGTCGTCCAATCCTCATCTCTGCGCGCCGCCGCGCCGGAAGCCCGGCGGCTGGTTTTGCGGATGTCCGACATCATGCCGACCCGCCCAGAGGGGCAGGGCCGTGCATCAGAGGGGCCCGGACGGTCGGGGATATGGACAAAACATGGACTGAATGCAATATAAAAACGCACGTCACGGCTTTCTTTTCGCCGTTCCGTGTCGCGGGGCTTCCGATCGGGGGGCCGGCGCACTAGGTTCCGCCAACACGCCGCCGGGACATCCCTGGGGGCACCGGCCGGCCGCTTGCCGGGCGCATCAACATTCGAGGTCGAGGCTCCGCCATGGGTTCGTTCAGCATCTGGCATTGGTTGGTTGTGCTGCTGGTCGTTTTGCTGCTCTTCGGCGGCAACAAGATCAGCGGCCTGATGGGCGACCTGGCGAAGGGCATCAAGTCCTTCAAGGCGAACATCAAGGAAGACGAGAAGGACGCCTCGATGGCGGCAGAGGCGGCTCCGCCGGCCGCTGCCACGGGCTCCATCCAGGGCCCGCAGGGGGCGACCGCGCAGGCAGCCACCGCGCAGCCCGCCGGCACGACCCGCCCCGCCGCCTGAACTTGGCATGACCGCCGGGGTCACCCCGGGGGCCATCCCGGGTTCGGTCGCCGAGGCCATCATCCAGGCCGGGCGTCGGATGGATAGGCGCGGCTGGGTGCCTGCCACAGCCGGCAATTTCTCTATGCGCCTGGATGGCAGCCGGATCGCCATTACGCGGTCGGGCTTCCACAAGGGTTTTCTGACCAGCGCCGGCCTGATGGTGGTGGACAGCGATGGCCGGCCGGAGGACAGCAATGCCCGCCCCTCTGCCGAGACCGGGCTGCATTGCGGTATCTATCGGCGCTTCGCGGATGCCGGCGCCGCGCTGCATGGCCACTCCGTGCCCTGCACCGTGCTATCGCGCCTCGCTGGCGCCACCATCGTGTTATCGGGCTATGAACTGCTGAAGGCTTTTCCGGGCCTGTCCACGCATGAGGCCAGCATCGCCTTGCCGGTCATCGACAATGACCAGGACATCGCGCGGATGCAGGCCGGCCTAGATGCGCTCTGGGCAGGGCAGGAATCGCCGCTGCCGGGCTATCTCATCCGGGGCCATGGCATCTATGTCTGGGGGCAGGACATGCCCCAGGCGATGCTGCGATTGGAGGCGCTGGAATTCATGCTGGAATGCGAATTGGAACAAAGGAGGCTGCGATGAGCCTGTTGACCGTCCGCCACGCCACAACCGGCGCGGAAGAACTGCGCACCGGCGACGTGACCGAAATAGCCGAGGTCCTGGGGGGCCTGGGCGTTCGTTTCGAGCGCTGGGGCGTGACCCCGCTGCCCGAGGGCGCCGATGCCGACGCTGTGCTGGCCGCCTACAAGCCGCGCCTGGACGCCTTCATGGGCGAGACCGGCGCCGGCACGGCCGATGTCATCAAGCTCGACCCCTCGCACCCCATGAAGGATGCGATGCGCCAGAAATTCCTCTCCGAGCACACTCATACCGAGGATGAGGTGCGCTTCTTCCATGACGGTGCCGGCAATTTCGTCCTGCATATCGGCGGGCGGATCTATGACGCACATTGCACGGCGGGCGACCTGATCTCGGTGCCCGCCAATGTGACCCATTGGTTCGATGCCGGCACCGAGCCCAGCTTCACCGTGCTGCGCGTCTTCACCGACACCACCGGCTGGACGCCGCACTACACCGGCTCCGACCTGGCCGAGCGCTTCCCGGTCATCGCCGGGTGAGCCCGCCCCGGCTGGTGCTCACCGATATCGAGGGCACCACCACCGCCATCGCCTTCGTCCACCGCACGCTGTTTCCCTTCGTGGCTAGGGCGCTGCCGGAATTCCTGGCGCTCCACCAGGGCGTGCCGGAGGTGGCGGCGGTCATCGAGCAGGTTCGCGCCGCCGAACCCAGCCAGGCGCCGTTGGAGACGCTGCGCCGCTGGATGGCGGCCGATGCCAAGGTCACGCCGCTGAAGGCGCTGCAGGGCATCATGTGGCGCCAGGGCTACGCCGATGGCCGGCTGCGCGGCCATCTCTGGCCCGATGTAGCGCCGGCGCTACGCGCCTGGCATGGCGCCGGAACCCGCCTCGCCGTCTATTCCTCGGGGAGCGAAGAGGCGCAGCGGCTGCTCTTCGGGTTCTCCGAGGCCGGCGACCTCGCACCCCTCTTCGATGGGTTTTTCGATACCAGAATGGGCATGAAGCGCGAGGCGGAGAGCTACCGCCGCATCGCCGCCGCACTCGGCCTGCCAGCCTCCGAGATCTTGTTTCTATCCGACGTGGCCGAGGAACTCGATGCCGCGGCCGAGGCGGGCATGCCGGGCTGCCAGCTGGTGCGGCCCGAAGACGGCACCAAGGCCAGCGGCCGCCACCCCCAGGCGCGGGACTTCATTGAGGTAACAAGGGATTTCGCATTGCAGCGCGCCGGGTGACATCCCGGCGCGACCCGGTCTAGACGCAAATCGCCGCGACCGTGTCGGGGCGGTTTTGGTCTAGCCTTGTTTGGCCCGGCAATTACGCTCCGGGTGATTCCACCCAGAGCGATTGCGAGCTAGAAGCGCGTAGCCGCCACGCGGAGCAGCCACATGATCCAGGCCTATAATGTCGAGAACGGGCACATGGTGCTGCGCGAGGGCCTACCCACGGCGGCGGAACTGCGCTCCGCCGTCTGGATCGATCTGCTTCATCCCACCACAGCCGAGGAACACGCGGTGCAGGATGCGCTGCGGGTAGAGGTTCCGACGCGTGAGGAAATGCAGGAGATCGAAAGCTCCTCGCGGCTCTACAAGGAGGGCGAGGACCTCTTCCTCACCGCCAATTTCCTCTACGGCATGGATGCGGGCGAATTCGGCTCCACCGCCATTTCCTTCGTGCTGACCAACACCACCCTGATCACGGTGCGCTACGCCACGCCCAAGGCCTTCCCCACCTTCGCCGCGCGCTGCCAGAAGGCGCCGATGATGCTGCACAGCGCCGATGGCGTGATGCTGCACCTGTTCGAGCAGATCGTGGACCGGCTGGCCGATATCCTGGAGCGCATCGGCGGCGACATGGACCGCGCCAGCACCAAATCCTTCCAGGCCGCGCGCGGCGATATGAAGGTGAACCAGCGCAGCCAGGCCCTGAAGGAGGTGCTGATCACCCTCGGTCAGGTCGGCGAGGTGACGACCCGCGCCTCGGAAACGCTGCTCGGGCTGAACCGCATCCTCACCTTCGTCGGTGCCGAGAAGAGCACCGCCATCCGGAAGGAGAACCAGGGCACCATCAAGACCCTGGTGCGCGATGTGCGCTCCCTGGTGGAACACGCGAATTTTCTGAACAGCCGGGCGACCTTCCTGCTTGATGCGGTGCTGGGCATCATCAATGTCGAGCAGAACGGCATCATCAAGACCTTCACCGTGGTCTCGGTGGCGCTCATGCCGCCCACCCTCATCGCCAGCATCTACGGAATGAATTTTCAGCACATGCCAGAGCTGGAATGGGCCATCGGCTACCCCATGGCCGTGGTGCTCATGGTCTGCACGGGCGTGCTGCCTGTGCTGTATTTCAAGCGCAAGGGTTGGCTGTAGCCGATCTTGTTAAGGTATTTTATATCCGCAACATTTATATGATGAAGGATATGACGGAGACTGCTTTCAACCCTGGTCAGCTTGGCATGCTGCGCGGCTCCATGAGCGGGGATGATTTCAGGCATCTCGTCCACCTCTTCGCGCAGGATCTCGGGCAACGGCTGGACCTTCTCGAGACGGCCCTGCTGGCCGGTGACCGGGCGGAAATCGCGGTGACCGCGCATTCCATCCGCGGCCTGGCCGGCAATATGGGGGCGCAGGCGCTGGCGCAGCACGCCGCCGCGTTGGAGGATGCCGCCCCCGGGAGCGAGGCGGGGGCGCTGGCCGCGGGCTTCGCCCGGCTGCGCGATGCGGCGCTGGGCGCGCGGCGGGGTCTGGAGGCCATGCTGGCCGCCTGACGCGCCGGGCCGGCTTCAGAATGGCAGCATGGCATCGAGGATCTGCGCGCCATAGCGCGGCTGCTGCACATCGCTGAGCGAGCCGCGGCCACCATAGGCGATGCGCGCCTCGGCCAGCCGGTCATGCCGCACGGTGTTGTCGGAGGCGATGTCCTGCGGCCGCAACACGCCCTGGATCGAGAGTTCGCGCAGCTCGTTGTTCACCCGCACCTCCTGCCGGCCAGAGACGACGAGATTGCCGTTGGGCAGGTTCTGCATGATGGTCGCTGCCACGCGCAGGTTGATCGCCTCGTTGCGGCGGACCTCGCCCTGGCCATTGCCCACATTGCTGCTGTTGGTGTTCAGCAGCGTCGACGGGTTGACGCTTTCGGGCAGGATCCGGTTGGTGCTGGCCTCCAGCCCCAGCAGGTTGGGCAGGCCCAGGCTGCCGGTATTGGTGCGGGTGCTCTGGGTGCGGTTCTGCAGCTGCGCGTCATCGGCCACCGCGACGAGAATGGTGACGAGATCGCCCACCTGCGATGCGCGCTGGTCGCGCAGGAAAGTGCGGCTGCCCTGGCGCCAGAGCGAGTTCGAGGGTGCCGCCGCCTCCTGCGGCGCCGGTGTCGGCATCGAAACAGGCCGCCAGGCCGGATCGGAGGCGGGATTGGTGATGGGTGTGAGCGGCGGCGGGCGGCCGACGCGGGAGAGGCGCTCGGCCTGGCCGCAGGCGGCCAAGGCCAGGGGCAGCAGAAGGAGGACGGCGCGCATCAGTCGCGATTCCCGCGCTGCGTCGGCACCGAGCCGAGCGCGACCCTCACCCGCCCCGGGCCGATCACCTGGCCCTCCACCACGGCGCGGGAGGCGAGGTTCACCACCGGCACCATCGCCCCACGCGGCGCGGATTCCAGCGCCCTGCCGGCGGCGGTGAGCGTGATGCCCGGCGCATCCAGCAGCAGGGTGACGGGCTGGTTGCGCCCGACAAGGCTGGGCGGGCCGAGATCGGTCAGCGCGAACATGCCCTCCAACGCCAGCGGGCGCCGGCTTTCCTGCCCCACCACCTGGTCGAGCCGACTGGCCATGCCCGGCCGCACCCGCTCGGCCCGCTGGCGGATTTCCCGGGCATCGCCGGCGCGGATCACCTCGCCCAGCGCGATTCGGCGGGTTGTCACCACCACCGGCAGGGTGGGTACGGCGCGGCCAGTGATGCGCAGCCGCTGCGTCGCCATGCCCTCGGCCATCACCACCAGGGTGGCGGCGAACCGGTTGCCCGGGCTTTCCAGCACCGCGCCCTCCAGCGTCACCTGCGGCAGCGCGGTAATGGGCAGCATGGGCGGGCTCCAGCCCAGGATCTCCAGTTCGGCCTCGGGTTCCAGCCCCGAGCGGGAAAACTCCTCGCGCAGCAGCGCCTCGACCTCGGCGCGCGGCAGGGCGCGGCCAGGGCGCTCCACCACCACGCGGTCGTTCTGCGACATCGGCCGCCAGTTCACACCATAGCTGCGGGCGATGGCGGCAAGCTGGGCGGTCTCGATCACCATCCGCCGCCCCGGCGCCGGCGCCGAGCCCAGGCTGGCCGAGCCACGCGGGCCCGGATTGTCCCACAGATCCTGCACCCGGATGACCTGGTCCTCGATGAGCGCCTGGCTGCGCAGGAAGGCCATCTCCTGGCCCAGGGCGGGTGCCACGCAGAGCAGCAGGAGGAGCAGCGCGCGCATCACTTCAGCCTCGTTAATGTCGAGAGCATTTCATCCGATGCCGTGATGACCCGGCTGTTCATTTCATAGGCGCGCTGCGCGGTGATGAGCGAGGTGATCTCCTGCACCGTGTTGACGTTCGAGGTTTCAATGAAACCCTGCATCACCGTGCCATGGCCGGGCTGGCCGGGTGCCGCGGCCTGCGCCTGGCCGGAGGCGGGCGTGGCCAGGAAGAGGTTGTCGCCCACCGCCTCCAGCCCGCCCTCATTGGCGAAGATCGCGGTCTGCAGCTGGCCGACATTCTGCGGCGCCACCTGGCCGTCGAGGCGCGCCAGCACCTCGCCCGAGGTGTTGATGGTGACGTCGCGCGCCGCCGCCGGGATGGTGATGCCGGGCTGCACGACATAGCCCTCTGCCGTGACCAGCGTGCCCTCGGGCGAGAGCGCGAAGGTGCCATCGCGGCTATAGGCCACCTCGCCGGAAGGCAGCGTGATCTGAAAAAAACCATTGCCGCGGATGGCGAGGTCGAAGCGGTTTTCCGTCTGTTGCAGGTTGCCCTGCTCGCTGATCCGGTAGATCGCCGCCGTGCGCACGCCCAGGCCGACCTGCGCGCCGGAGGGCAGCACCGAGCCGGTATCCGAGCTTTGGCTGCCCACCCGGCGCAGGTTCTGGTAGATCAAATCCTGGAACTCGGCCCGGCGGCGCTTGTAGCCCGTGGTAGTCATGTTCGCGAGGTTGTTCGAGGTGACCTCGACATTGGTCTGCTGGGCCAGCATGCCCGTGGCCGCGATGTGCAGGCTGCGCATGGTCTAGCGGCTCCTTTCGGCGAGCGGCCACGACACGTCTGGTGTGGCGGCGATGTGCGGGCTGCGCATGGTTCGGGTCTCGCTTTCGGCGGGGGGTGGCGACATGCCCGCATCGGCCGTGATCATAGGGTGGGGCATGGTTAGGTCCGTTCTCTGGAGCGCCGATGCCGGCTGTTCCTTGGTGGGATTTGCCTCAGCGCTTGCGCAGGATGCGTTCGACCGCCGTCTGCAACCGCTCGCCCTCACGCTCGGCGAATTGGGTGGCGAGCTGGAATTCGCGCACCTCTGCCATCATGCGGGTGAGCTCGATGACGGATTGCACATTGCTGCCCTCCACCGCGCCCTGCACCACGGCCGGGCGCTCGATGGCCTCGGGCTGCTGGCCGGCGGGGTCGAACAGTCGGTCGCCCTCGCTGCGCATGGCCTGGTTGTTGGCGAAGCGCACCAGGCGCAGCCGACCGATCTCGCCATTCTCCGAGCGGATGGAGCCATCGCCGCGGATCTCGATGCGGGTGTCGCCGGGTGAGATGGCGATGGGGTTGGAGGCGTTGTTGAGCACCGCGTTGCCGCCCTGGTCCACAAGTCGCCCATCGGCCGCGATGGTGAAGCGGCCGGCGCGGGTGAAGCGTTCGCCGCGCGGGGTATCGACGGCGAAATAACCCTCGCCCGAAATCGCCACGTCGAGCGGGTTGCCGGTGCGGGTGATGGCGCCCGCGGTCTCGTCGCGCCAGGTCGCGCGGTCCCAGGTGTAGTCGACCTCGCGCGAGCCGGGGATGCGGCGGCTGTCGCGCTGCAGGGCGGGGTGCTCCGCGAAAACCGGGCGGGTGGCGCGGTAGCCCGGCGTATCGGCATTGGCGAGGTTGTGCGCGGCCAGGCTCTGGCTGCGCAGCTGCGCGTTCATGCGGCTGAGGATGATGTAGCCTGGGCTGTCCATGCCTGTGCTCCGCCTTGGTGTTCTGGATGGCATGGGCAAGCGTCGTGCCAGCGCCCAAGGGGTGGTGATGGGCTGGTGAGGGCCGGTTCAGGCGGCAAAAATTGCCCGCTTCTGGCCAGGAATGGCCGGCGGCCGGCCATGAACGGCCAGCGTGCCGGCCATGAACGGCCAGCGAACGGGCGCGGCCCGCCGGGGCCGTCACCGGCGCGCGAAAGGATTTGTTCATCCCGCCATGGCAAATGGAAAGCAGTGCGGTGAGACAAGGGATGGTCGGCCCATGGCGGCGAAGAAGCCTGCAGCTGAACCGGCTGCCGAGGGAGAGGGCGCCCCCGCGAAGGGGGGCAAGAAGAAGCTGATCCTGCTGGCCTTGCCGGTGCTGCTGCTGGGTGGTGGCGCGGGGCTGTGGTTCTCGGGCATTCTGCCCGGTCTGCTGGGGATGCATCCGCCGCCGCCCAGCGCGAGTACAAGCGCCGAGGCGCCACCGCCGCCGCCACCGCGCGTGCCAGCCTTCGTGCAGATGCCCGAGATCACCGCCAACCTCAATGCCTCCGGCAGGCGGGCCACCTTCATCAAGATGCGCAGCCAGATCGAGGTGCTGGGCCAGGAGGATGCGCAGGCCCTGACGGCGGCGCTGCCCCGGCTCGTGGATCTCTTCACCGTCTATCTGCGGGAGATGCGGCCCGAGGAGCTGCGTGGCTCGGCGGGCACCCACCGGCTGCGCGAGGAGCTGATCGCACGGGCCAATATCGCGGCCCATCCCGCCCGCGTCACCGACGTGCTGTTCCAGGAGATCTTGGTTCAATGAGCGCCACCCGATGAGCCCCAGCGAGGAGGACGAGGCCGAGATGGCAGCCGCCTGGGGCGCAGCCCTGGAGGAGACCGTCGCCGGCGCGCTGGAGGAGGGGGAGAGCAGCCCCACCAATGCGGCCCGGGTACTGAACCAGGCGGAGATCGACAGCCTGATGGGCTTCGGCGGCGGCGCCGGCGGCAATGGCGAGCAGAGCGGCATGGAGCGCATCATCAGCTCCGGCCTCGTCTCTTATGAACGCCTGCCGATGCTGGAGATCATCTTCGACCGGCTGGTGCGGATCATGTCGACCAGCCTGCGCAATTTTACCTCGGACAATGTCGAGGTGTCGATCGACAGCATCGCCTCGCAGCGCTTTGGCGACTACCTGAACAGCGTGCCACTGCCCGCGATGCTGGCGGTGTTCAAGGTGCGGGAATGGGACAATTACGGGCTGATCGTGGTGGACAGCGCCATGATCTATTCGGTGGTGGATGTGCTGCTGGGCGGCAGGCGGGGCACCTCGGCCATGCGGGTCGAGGGCCGGCCCTACACCACCATCGAGCGCACCTTGGTGGAACGCCTGCTGCGGGTGGTGCTGGCCGATATCAGCGAGGCCTTCGCCCCCGTGGCGGACGTGCATTTCGAATTCGACCGGCTGGAGGTGAACCCGCGCTTCGCCATGATCAGCCGCCAGGCCAATGCCTGCGTCCTGGCCCGGCTGCGGGTCGAGATGGAGGATCGCGGCGGGAAGATCGAGATGCTGATGCCGTATGCCACGCTGGAGCCGGTGCGCGAATTGTTGCTGCAGCAATTCATGGGCGAGAAATTCGGCCGCGACAGCATCTGGGAAACCCATCTGGCCGAGGAGCTGCGGCACACCCGGGTCGCGCTGGATGTCGTGCTGGACCAGCAGGTCATGCCGCTCTCCACCATCCTCTCACTCAAGCCCGGCGACATGCTGGTGCTGAACAACAAGGCCTCCGCGCCTGTGAAGCTGCAATGCGGCCAGGTGCCACTCTTCATCGCCGAGCTCGGCCAGGTCGAGGGGCGGCCATCAGTGCGCATCGGTGAGTCGGTCGCGCCGAGCGGGGTGGCAGCATGACGACGCTGGAATGGCTGGCCCAGGCGCTGGTGATCCTCCTCCTGGGGCTCGCCATTCCCGTGGCCTGGCGCCTGCAACAGGCCTTGGCCGGGTTGCGGACCGAACGTGATGCACTCACCGCCGGGGCCGAGGGCCTGGCCGAGGCGACGCGGGCCGCCGAGGCCGCGCTGACCCGCCTGCGTGCCGGCGCCGAACAGGCCGGCCGGCAATTGGCCGAGAAGAACGCGCTGGCCGAAACCCTGCGCGAGGATCTGCGCTACCTGGCGGAGCGGGCCGAAACCCTGGCCGACCGGCTGGATCACGGGGTACGCGCCGCCCGGCCACTCGTGCAGGAGGCCCCCTCCGGCGGGCCCGATCCCGCGCCATTGCCCCGCAGCGCGGGACCGATGGCAGCGGAGCCGCGCAGCGCGGCCGAGCGACAATTGCTGCAGGCGCTGGCAGGCCGGGTATGACCGCGCAGCATGCAGCCACTCCGCCGGGGGCCTGGTTTCGCCGGCTGCGGCTGCTGCCCTGGGCCCTGGCGGCCATGGCCATGCTGGCGGCGGTGAAGCTGGAGCGCGTGATGACGGGGACCGCACCCGGCCTGCCGACCGCACAGGCCTCCGGCCCGCCGTCGCCCTCCCCGGCCCCGGCCGCGGCGCCTGCCCCACCCCAGCCATCGCCACAGCCCACGCCCGAGGAGCGCGCGGAGCGGGCCCTGCTGGAAAACCTGCGCGCCCGCCGGCTGGAACTGGAACGCCAGGCCGAGGAACAGGCGCAACGCGCGCTGCTGCTCGATGCGGCGGAGCGCCGCCTGGCCGACCGGCTGAATGAGCTGCGCACTCTGCAGGCCCGGCTGGAGGGCGAGGTCCGCACCCGCGACGAGCGCGAGGAGGTAGGAATTCGTCAACTTGTCCGGGTCTATGAAGTGATGCGGCCGCGCGATGCGGCTGCGATTCTGGATGACCTCGAAATGCCGATCCTGCTTCAAGTGCTTGACCGCATGCGTGAGGCGAAAGCGGCCCCGGTTCTGGCCGCGATGCGCCCCGAAAGGGCCAGGGCCGCCACCGCCGAACTCAGCCGGCTGCGCAGCCGCCCCGCCAATCCCTGACCGCCGCCCAACCTCGCCACAAAGGACCCGCCGATGGACAAGAACACCAACATCCTCATCGTCGATGACTACAAAACCATGCTGCGGATCATCCGCAACCTGCTGAAGCAGCTTGATTTCGACAATGTCGAGGAAGCAAGCGACGGAAGCGAGGCGCTTGCCAAGCTGCGCGCCGGCCATTTCGGCCTGGTGATCAGCGACTGGAACATGGCGCCGATGACGGGGCTGGATCTGCTGAAGGAGGTGCGCGCCGACGCCCGGCTGAAGGACCTGCCCTTCATCATGATCACCGCCGAGAGCAAGACCGAGAACGTGATCGCGGCGAAACAGGCCGGCGTGTCCAATTACATCGTCAAACCCTTCAATGCGGAAACCCTGCGCGAGAAAATCGAGAAGGTGACAGTCCATGCCTGACGCATTGCCAGTCCAATCCGGCGCCATCCATCCTGAGGCACCACCGCCCGGCCGCGACGTGATCGAGGATGCGGTGCGTCAGGTGCTGGGCAGCATGGCGGGCGACCTGACATCGACCGAGACGTTGCTGCTGGGCGAGTTGGATGCCTTGGCGCAGGAAATCGCCCGCGCCAAGCGCGAGATGGCGGCGTTGCAGGTGCAGGACATCAACGCGCAGCACATCCCCGGCGCCACCGATGAGCTGGACGCCGTGATGGAGCACACGGCGGAGGCAACGAACGAGATCCTCGATTGCTGCGAGGCGCTGGAAAAGCTGGGTGCGGGTCTGGCGGCGGAGCCGGCGGCAGCGGTGAACGCCGCGGTCACCCGGATCTACGAAGCCTGTTCCTTTCAGGATATTACCGGCCAACGGATCGCCAAGGTGGTGAGCGCGCTGAAGAACATCGAGGGCCGGCTGCATCGCATTTCCGAACGTTTTGGCGGGCATGCTTCGCCCATCGAGGAAGCCGCGGCGCCGATCACGCCGCAGACGGAAGGTCGGGCGCTCGCCAATGGCCCACAAATGCCTGGGTCTGGCTCCTCGCAGGCGGATATCGACAGCCTGTTGGCGAGTTTCGACTGATGCGCCCCCTGCCCCGCCTATTCGCGGTCATGCTGTTCTCCGGCACGGCCTTGGCGCAACCGGGCAGCGGCGTGGCGGTGCTGCCGGAAAGCCCCGCGTCGTCGATCACGCGGGTTGGGGTGCGTGGCGGGGAGCATTCCGGCTATGGGCGGGTGGTGTTCGACTGGCCCAGCCCGCCAGCCTATTCGGTGGAAAGCCAGGGCGAGACGCATCTCGTCCGGCTGCCGCGCGGCGCCAACCCGGCTGTCGAAACGCTGCGGCGGATGCCGCGCAACATCGCATCGATGCGGCTGGTGGACGGCGGTGTTGAGATCATCCTGCAGCCTGGCGCACGGCTGCGGCATTTTCGAATTGGCCCCAAGCTGGTGTTCGACGCGCTGGATGCGCAGGCTGAGGCCGTGCGCGCCGTGCCCCCCTCCGCCGCGGCTGGCGCGCGCTCCACCGGGAACCGCCCGCCGGGCGGCGCCGCGCGCGAGCGAGCGGCGGAACCAGCATCCGCGCCCGCCATGCCGGTCGCGCCATCACAGCCAACGGGCACAGCGCCCGCCGTCTCGCCGGCGCCGGCCGCTGCGCAGGCGCCATTGCCGATGCCAGCGGCAAGTCCTGCCACTCCCGCCGCGCGGCCAATGCCGGTCACCGTCACCGAACCGCCATCGCCCGCCCCACCGGCCGTTGCGGTCACCTGGGCGTCAGCCCCCTGGACGCTGCCTTTCCCGCCCGAGACCGGCGCCGCCATGCTGCGGCGGGGGAAGGAATGGCTCATCATTTTCGACGCCACGCCCGAGGTCCCGTTGGCCGAAACGCCGCGCCCGGGCATTCGCTACCAAGCGCTTCCGGGCGGCTCCCTGCTGACGCTGGATGATGCGCAGGCCACGCCGGCTCTGCGGCGGCAGGGGGCGCGATGGGCGCTCGCCGCAGCGCCCATCGACGCCTCGGCGATGGAGCGCACGCCAATCTTCGCGGTGCAGGATGGATCCGGCAGCCTCACCATGGCGGCAGCCGGCGCGCAGCGCGTCGTGTCGATCCAGGATCCCCAATCCGGCCTGCCGATGCTGGTTGGCACGCTGCGGCAGGATCAGGCGCGAGTGCCCATGGGCCGACAATTGGTCGACCTGCAACTGCTTGAGACATTGCTGGGCGTGGCGGTCATCGCACGCTCCGATGCCCTGGTGATGCGTGCCGGCGCCGACCGCTTTGTACTCGGCGCCGAAGGCGGCTCAAGGCTGGCACTCGGCACGCCAGTATCCCTGGCGCAGCAGGCTGCCGCCATCCTGCCCGCGACGGTGACGCGCAGCTTCGAGCTGCCGCTTGGCACGCCCTCCGAATTGGCGGCGCGGTTGCGGTCGCAACAACTAGGGCTGGCGGAAATGGCGCCGCTGGCCCGCGGCATGGCGCGTCTCGCTGCGGCGGAAACCCTGCTGGCGCTGGGGCAGCCCCAGGAAGCTCAGGCCATGGCGCAGTTGGCACGGCAGGAGGACCCGGTGGTCGGCGGCCAGCCGAAATCCGCGCTGCTGCTGGGCGCAGCCGCGCTCGCCGCCGGCCGGCTGGAGGAGGCTGCGATCCTGGACGCCGAGCCCGTCACCCAGGAGGCCGCGCTGTGGCGTGGCCTCTATCTCGCGCTGCGCGGCCAGGGCGAGCAGGCCGCGCCCGCGGTCCTGGCCGGCCGCTCCATCCTCCGCACTTACCCGGAGGCGCTGCAGCGCCGTCTGCTGCCCCGCGTGGCCGAGGCGTTGGGCGATGCCCGCCAGATCCAGGCCGCCCGCGCGCTGCTCGATGGTGGCGAGAGCCTGCCCGGGCTTGAGCTCGCCCGCGCCGTCGTGGCCGAGCAGCAGGGCGAGGGCGAGGCGGCGCTGGCCGCCTATGACGCGATCGCCGCCGGGCGTGACCGGCGGATGCGGGCGGAGGCCATGCGCCGCGGCACAGAATTGCGCCTGGCACGGCGTGAGATCGACGCCCTGACCGCGTCGCGCAACCTCGAACAGACCCTCTTCGCCTGGCGCGACGAGGATGATGAGCTGTCCACCCGCGCCCGCATCGCGGCCCTTCGGCAGGCCGGTGGCGATGCCACCGGCGCCCTGGCCCTGCTGCGGGAGGCCGCGGCGCTCTTCCCCAATCGGCAGGCCACCTTGCAACCCGCCATCGCCCAGGCCTTCGCCACCGCGCTGGAGCGAGAGACGCCGCTGAACGCGGTGGCGCTGCATGATGCCCATCCAGAGCTCATGTCCAGCGGCCCCGAAGGCGCGGCCGCCCTGGCGGCGCTGGCCGAGCGCCTGGTCGCCCTCGACCTCTCGGACCGTGCCGCGGCCCTGCTGACCCAGGCGATGGCGCGTGCCACCCCCGGCCCGGCCCGGGCCGCGGCGGGGGCCCGCCTCGCGGCGCTGCATCTGGGTGAGCGGGATGTGCCCCGCGCCCTAGCGGCCCTTGCCGAGAGCGTGGCACCCAACCTTCCCCCCGCCCTGCAACGCGAACGAAGCATGCTCTCCGCGCGCGCCCTTGCCCAGCAGGGCCAGGGCGATGCCTCGGCCTTCGCCGCCCTGGGCGCCGATGGTGACGAGGCCATGGCCGAATTCCTGGCCGACCGGCGCGATTTCTCCGGCGCAGCCCAGGCGCTCGGCCGCCATCTCGATCGCGCGCTGCAGGGGCAGGCCGCGCCGCTGCCGCCGGCCCTGGTCCGTGGCCTGGTGCGGCAGGCCGCGCTGCTGGCCCTGGCCGGTGACACCTCGGCCCTGGCCAGCCTGCGCGCCCTTCGTGGCGCGATCCTTACCGGCGGCCCGGGCGAGGGGGCGTTCAACCTCCTGACCACCGATCCGGTGCGTGGCCTGGCGGACCTTCCCAGGCTGCAAAACGAACTGGAACTCTTCCGGGTATTGCCAGCCAGGCTGGATCAGTTGCGGACTGCAAGCGCCATGGCGCGGTGACTTCCGCGTCCCCCCGGGGGGGTTCCCGCAATTTTTTTGGGGCGAGGGTCCGATTTTGCTTGCACCCCCCTCTCTCTTGCCTCATATGCGGCGCCCTGGACCTGATCGAACCGACGGCCGCTGGGGCCGCACAGCCGAAACTGGTCATCTTCTGGTTGGAAAGGTGCCCACTATGGACGCTCTCCCGCTGGGGATGCTCTCGAGCAATACCCAAGATTCCGTCACCCATGTCAGCGAAGCTCCGCTGCATTGCAGCGAAGCAAAGGACTACTTCGTAGAGCGCAATGGCGTCCGCTTCGCCGGCACCCATCTGATCATCGATCTGTGGGGCGCCACCAATCTGGATGATCCCGCGCATATCGATGCGGTGCTGCGCGATGCTGCCATCGCCTCGGGCGCGACCATCCTGCATGGCCATTTCCACCACTTCTCGCCCAATGGCGGCGTGAGCGGCGTGCTGGTGCTGGCTGAAAGCCATGTCTCCATCCACACTTGGCCAGAGCGCGACTATGCCGCGCTTGACATCTTCGTCTGCGGCGAATGCGACCCCTACAAGGCCATCCCGCATCTGAAGACCGGGTTCCTGGCCGAGCGCATCCAGCTCTCCGAGCATAAGCGTGGCCTGATCGGCTGACACAAACCTGTCGTGTGACTGTCGTGGGGCGGGGCCGTAAGGCTCCGCCCCATATCATTGTGGAGTGCCCCCATGGCGACCGATTCCTGGATCAACGAAACCCTCTACCCCGATTGGGGCCAGCGCTTCCTGGTCAAGCGTGAGCTCGCCCGGGTGCAGTCCGAATTCCAGGACATCGTGATCTTCGACAGCACCAGCCATGGCCGGGTCATGGTGCTGGATGGCGTCATCCAGATCACCGAACGGGATGAATTCGTCTATCAGGAAATGCTCACCCATGTGCCGCTCCTGGCGCATGGCGCGGCGAAGCGGGTGCTGATCATCGGCGCTGGCGATGGCGGCGTGCTGCGGCGCGTGCTCCAGCACTCCACCGTGGAAAAGGCCGTGATGGTCGAGATCGACGGCGAGGTGATCCGACTTTGCAAGGAACACCTCCCCGCCATCGCCGGCGACGCCTGGACCAATCCGCGTGGCGAGGTGATCGTGGGCGATGGCATCGACTACGTCCGCCGTGCGCCCGATGACAGCTTCGATGTCATCATCGTTGACAGCACCGACCCGATCGGCGTGGGCGAGGTGCTCTTCACCGACGAGTTCTACCAGAATGCTGCCCGCATCCTCACCGCTCAGGGCCTGATCGTGAACCAGTGCGGCGTGCCTTTCATGCAGGCGGATGAGCTGCGCGACACTTCCCGCCGCCGGGCGAAATTCTTCTCCGAGGTCTCGGCCTATGTCGCGGCCGTGCCGACTTATGTTGGCGGCTACATGACCCTGGGTTGGTCCGCAAAGGCCGCCGGCCTTCGTGCCATCGCCGCAGCCGAGCTGCGGGCCAGGGCGGAAAAGGCCGGGATCCTCGGCCTCACCCGCTACTGGACGCCCGAGATCCATGCCGCCTGCTTCCACCTGCCACCCTATATCGCCGAGCATCTCGACCAGGGCTGACAGCACCGCGCAATCACCGTAATCCTCCCGCAGGATCGAGCGGCGGAGCGTGCCGCGCCGCCGCAGGACAGCAAACCTACCCCCAGCCGGCCGGCCCACCAGCCTCGGCGCGGGCGCAATCGGCTTCGGAGAACTGGGCCATGGATACGTCACCGAGCAGCCTGCAATGGGAGCTGCGCAGGACCATGCAGCTCATGCGGCCTTTCTCCATGATCGGCCAGCGCAAGCTGCGCACCGGCGGCGACCATGATGGCGGCTACGTTATGGTTGATGATTTCGAGGCACTGCACGCGGCCTATTCGCTCGGCGTCGGCCATAGCGTGACCTGGGATGCCGAAATCGCCGATCGCGGCATCACCGTGCATCAATATGACCACACTCTGGAACAGCCGCCGGCCAGCCATCCCGGCTTCAGGTTCAACCGCCTGGCCATCGGCGCCGAGGATGCGCCCGGGATCAGCACGAGCATCGCCGGCGCGCTGTCCGCCAATGGCGATTCGCAACGCCGTGACCTTATCCTGAAGGTAGATATCGAGGGTGCGGAATGGGAAGCGTTGGATGCGACGCCGACCGCGGTGTTTGACCAGTTTCGACAGATCGTGGTCGAGTTTCACTGGTTGTTCCGGCTGGTGGAGCCGCAGTACCGGGAGGTGGCGCATCGTGTGCTGACCCGCCTGGCGCAGACCCATCTGCCGGTTCATGTCCATGCCAACAACTGCGCCGAGTATCGCGTCATCGAAAATGTCGCGATGCCGGAGGTGGTCGAACTCTGCTATGTCAGGCGCGACCGTGGCGCCTTCGTGCCCTCCACCGAATTCTTTCCGACCGCGCTGGATCAGCCGAATTACTGGGTCCGGCCCGAAATCATCCTGGGCTCATTCTGCTTCATGTGACGCCGGCTGGATTTTCCCGGACGATCGTCGCAGCCTGGGCGCATAAAAGGATCCCGCCATGTCGCAGCATTTTGACCTCATCCTGAAGAATGGCACCTGCGTGCTGCCCTGGGGCGAGGTGCGCGCCGATGTCGGCCTGCGCGCCGGAAAGATCGCAGCCATTGGCGACCTTCGCCTGGCCAGCGCGGCGGAGAGCATCGACTGCGCCCATCTGCATGTCCTGCCCGGCATGATCGACGCCCATGTCCATCTCCGTGACCCCGGCGACCCCACTGTCGAAACGCTGGAGACCGGCACCAAGGCGGCCCTGCTGGGCGGCATCGCCACCGTCTTCGACATGCCCAACACCACGCCCTCCATCACCTCCTCCGAGCAGCTGGAATGGAAGCGCGGCTATGCCCAGGGCCGCGCCTGGTGCGACATCGGCTTCTATGTCGGCGGCGCGAAATCCAACCTCGACGACCTCGCCCGGCTGGAGGTCGAGCCCAATGTCTGCGCGGTGAAGATTTTCGCGGGTTCGTCGACCGGCGATCTGCTGGTCGAGGATGACGTGTCGCTGGAACGCGCCATGCGCTCCGGCCGCCGGCCCATCGCCTATCACTCCGAGGACGAGTATCGCCTGCAGGCCCGCAAGCCGGCCTATGAGGGCGGCGGGCCGCATCGGCTGCACGCGGAATGGCGCGATGTGGAATGCGCGCTGATCGGCACCAAGCGGCTGGTCACCCTCGCCCGCAAGACCGGCCGCCCGGCCCATATCCTGCACGTCTCCACCGCCGAGGAGCTGGAGTTCCTGGGCGAATGCCGCGACATCGCCAGCGTGGAGGTGCTGCTGAACCACCTCACCCAGACCGACGAGGCCTATGACCGGCTGGGCGGCTATGCCGTGATGAATCCGCCGATCCGCGCCGCGCGGCACATGGAAGCCGCCTGGGCCGCCATGGCGAATGGCACGGTCGACGTCGTGGGCAGCGACCATGCGCCGCATTCGCGCGCCGCCAAGGAACGCCCCTGGCCCGCCACCGCCGCAGGGCTGACGGGCGTGCAGACCATCCTGCCGCTGATGCTCGACCATGTCTCGGCTGGCAGGCTCAGCCTCACCCGCCTCGTGGATGTGATGGGGGCGGGGCCAGCGCGGGTCTATGGCGCCGTGGGCAAGGGCCGGCTGGCACTCGGCTATGATGGCGATGTAACGCTGGTGGACATGAAGGCGCAGCGACGGATCGAGGACAGCTGGATCGCCAGCCCGTGCGGCTGGACGCCCTTCGCCGGCCACCTCTGCCATGGCTGGCCGGTCGCTACCATCGTCCGCGGCCGCGTCGCGATGCGCGATGACACGCTGCTGGGCAGCCCCCGAGGCGCGCTGGTGACGTTTCGGTAACGCCGCAACCAAGGGCCGCGTCGCTGCGCTAAGATCGGGCCATGCATGAGATCACACTGACCCTGTTGTCCGGTCCCGGTCGCCCAATGGGCGATTCGGACCGGCGCATCCGGCTCCACATCGCCCTCGACCCGCAGGGCGGCGCCAGCACCGAGGCCTGGCTGGCCGACCCAGCGCCCTGGCCGGCCTGGCTCGATGCGCCCGACGCCCCGGATCGCCGGGGCGATCTGCAACATGACGCTGATTTTGGCTGGCATCTGCGGATGCCGGAGGGCGGGCATGCGCTGGATGACGCCAGCCTCTGGGCCATTGGCTTCCCCGCCAGCATTCGCCCTGGCGAGACGGTGCAGACCCGCGGGCCCGATGGCGCGGATTGGGCCTGGCGGATCGTGGCAGTGGAGGCGGTGGGTTAGGGTCCAGCGGCTGGCGCCTTCGCCCCCCTTCGCGCTATGCCGACGGTGAGATCCAGGAGAACGCCAATGCCGCCCATCCCCCGCCGCGCCGCCCTGATGCTGGGCCTTGCCCCTGTTGCGGGGCGGGCGCAGGCGGCCTGGCCGGAGCGGCCGGTGCGCATCATCGTGCCCTTCCCCGGCGGCTCCACGCCCGACACCGCCGCACGCACCCTGGTACCGCATTTCGCTGAGGTGTTCGGCCAGCCCTTCGTGGTCGAGAACCGCGCGGGCGCGGGTGGCAATATCGGCACCGATGCGGTGGCAAAGGCGACCGACGGGCACACGCTGGGCGTGTCTATCAATGGCCCGCTGGCTACGGCACCGGCGCTGTTTCCCAACCTGTCCTATGACCCTGTGCGGGACATCGCGCCTATTTCGCTTCTGGTGCGCACCGGCCAGGTGCTGGCGGTGCATCCATCGGTGCCGGCGCGCAATTTTGCGGAGTTTGTGGCCTATGCCCGCGCCAATCCCGGGCGGATCGCCTTCGGCTCGGTCGGCGCAGGCTCAGGCGGGCATCTCGCCATGGTGGATTTGATGGCGCGCACCGGGACGGAGATGGTGCATGTTCCCTATCGCGGCTTTCCTCAGGCGGTGGTGGATCTGGTGGCGGGCCGCATCCAGGCGATCGTGATCATCGTCTCCGGCCTGCTGCCACAATTGCGCGAGGGGCTCGCGCGGCCGCTGGCGGTGACCGCCGCCGCGCGGGTGCCTCAGCTGCCCGATGTACCGACGCTGGTGGAAAGCGGTCTGGCCGGTGCCGATTCCTACGCCTGGATCGGCCTGATCGGCCCCGCCAGCCTGCCGGCAGAGCGGGTGGCTCGGCTCTCTGCCGAGGCGCAGCGCGCACTGGCGGCGCCCGAGGCGCGGGCCCGCATGGAAACCGCTGGCTTCCAGGTCACGGCCAGCAATTCGGGGGATTTCCGAGCCTTCATCGCCGAGGAGGCCACCCGTTGGGGCGACCTCATCCGGCGGCAGGGCATTCAGCCCGAGAGTTAAGGGCCGCTCAGACCTTGCGGGTCAGCGTCGGCACTTCCTCGCGCAGACGAAAACGCAGCGCGACCCAGGTGTTGTCGAGCGCGACCTGGGTGACGGGCAGCAACCCGGCCTGGGTCAGAGGCTCCCAGCCATGGTCGCGGTCGAGATCCGAGCGCACCGGGCCGCCCTTCTTGGGATAGGCGAACCACAACCGGCCACCCACGCCATAGAGGTCAAGCGCGCGGGCAGCGGCACGGGCCAGGCTCGCGCGGTCGGCGGCGAAGGCCAGGATGAGCTCGGGCTCCGACGCGGTGGAGGCCGGCAGGCCATGCTTCATGCCATTGGGAGGATCGATGACGGCACAAACCATGCCCGGTTTGAATCCGAGCTTCTTGGCGATCGAGACGGGTGTAATGGTGTCGCTCAGTGGTGAATTCAGGGCGGACTGCCCCGACCTCCCTTTGTAAATGGCCGAAGCCGCGACGCCCGGCGCCGCCTTGGGCGGCACTACGGTGTGGGATGTCGTGGTTTTCGGCGGTGTGATGGCGCGTGGCATTATCATGACGGGGGGGTCCCTTACGCCCCATTGGGCACGGGATCAAACCCAAAATTGCAACATCAGCCCAGCGAATTCGGGGGGTGTGATCATGGTTTCCCGGGCATGAGATTATCCCGAGCGGCAAAACCCTTTTCGCCAGCCATTCCTTGCGTCACAAGGACGGTAGAAGACCAAGAAACGAGGAACCCCATCATGCTCCCACGCCGCTCGGCCATGCTCGCATCGCTGGCCCTGCCTGGCCTCGCCCAGGCCCAGGGTGAGGCCGCGGAATGGCGCCCCACCCAGCCCATGCGCATCGTGGCTCCGGCGGCCCCGGGCGGCACCACCGACATCATGGCGCGCATGCTGGCGCAGCACCTGCAGCAGCGCTTCGGCGTGAATGCGGTGGCCGACAACCGCTCGGGCGGTGGCGGCACCATCGGCACCATGGATGTGCTGCGCGCACCCGCCGATGGGCTGACGCTGCTGTCGGGCAATATAGGACCGCAGGCCATCGCCTATTCGCTGTTCCGCAACCTGCAATACCGGCCGGACAGCCTGGCGCCGGTGGGTAACATGATCCGCGGGCCGAATGCACTTCTGCTGCATCCCTCGATCCCCGCGCGCACGGTGCCGGAATTCGTGGCCCATCTGAAGGCCAATCCCGGACGGCTGGCCTATGGCAGTTCGGGGGTCGGGCAGTCGCCCCATCTCTCGGGCGTGTGGTTCTGCCAGTTGACCGGCACGGAGGCCACGCATGTGCCCTTCCGCGGCGCCGGGCCGCTGATGATGGACCTCGTCGCCGGCAACATTCAGTTCAGCTTCGACAATCTCACCACCTCCGTGCAGCAGATCCGCGCCGGGTCGGTCCGCGCCCTAGCCGTGACCTCGGCCGACCGCAACTCGCAATTGCCCGACCTGCCGCCGCTGCGCGAGACGATGCCCGAACTCGCCAATTACGAGGTGAACACCTGGTTCGGCATGTTCGCGCATGGCAATACGCCGCCGGCCGCGATCCGAGTGCTGAACCGCGAGATCAACGCGCTGCTGAACTCGCCGGAAACCCAGGCCCGTTTCGCCCAGATGGGAGGCGTGCCGATGCCGGGCTCCCCCGATGATTTTTCCGCCTTCGTGCAGGCCGAGATCGCCAAATGGCGCGGCGTGATCCAGCGCGAGGGCCTGCAGATGGATATTTCGTGATGCAACGCCGCACCCTTCTTGCCACGCCCTTCCTCGCGGCCCCCGCCTTGGCCCAGTCCTGGCGGCCGCCGGGCCCGGTGCGCATCATCGTGCCCGTCGCGCCTGGGGGCACCACCGACATCATCGGCCGCATCGTGGCGCAGCATCTGCAAACCGTATGGGGCGGCCCGGTGGTGGTGGAGAACCGCCCCGGCGCTGGTGGCACCATCGGTTCGGCCGAAATGGCCAGGGCACGGCCGGATGGGTTGACCCTGCTCTCGGGCAATATCGGCAGCCAGGCCATTGCCTATTCGCTGTTCCGCAACCTGCCCTACACCATGGCGCAGCAGCAGCCGATCATCGGTACCATACGCGGCCCCAATGTTCTGGTCTGCAACAATGACGTGCCAGCCAGGACCCTGCCGGAATTCATAGCCTGGGTGCGGGCGCAGCGGGGGCGGGCCGCCTTCGGCTCGACAGGGGTGGGGCAATCCACCCACCTCACGCCGGTCTGGATGCTGCAATTGCTCGGCGCCGAGGCGACGCATGTGCCGTTCCGCGGCAGTGCGCCGATGCAGACCGACCTGGTGGCCGGCACTGTCCAATTCGCCATTGATAATTTGACGGGCGTGATCGAGCTGATCCGCTCGGGCCGGGTGCGGGGGCTGGCGGTGACCTCGGCCGCGCGTAGCCCGCAGCTGCCCGACATTCCCGCGCTGCGCGAGGCAGGGGGTGAACTGGCCAATTTTGACGTGAACACCTGGTTCGGCATCTTTGCGCCGCAGGGCCTGCCGGCCGAGGCGGTCCGGAGCATCAACGCCGATATCCGCGCCTTGCTGGAATTACCGGCAACGCAGGCGCGCTTCGCCGAATTGGGCGGCATGGCCTTCCCCAATACGCCGGAGGAGTTCGCGGGCTTCGTGCGCGATGAGGCACGGCGCTGGGGCGAGGTGATCCGGCGCGAGGGGCTGCAACTTGATGCCAGCTAGTGTCCTGATTCCGTAGTTCCTCCGATTTGGAGGGTGCGCTGACAGAAGCGCTGGATGGCGGCGAGGATGTCGTCGGCGGACTTGGTCCAGCGGAAGGGCTTGGGATCGGCGTTGTGGGTGTCGATGAAGGCGATGATGTCGCGTTCCAGGGCCTGGGTTGAACGGTGGACGCCGCGCCTGATCTGCTTTTCGGTGATCAGGGCGAAGAAGCGCTCGACCTGGTTGATCCATGAGGCACTGGTCGGCGTGAAGTGGACATGCCAACGCGGCCGCTTGGCCAGCCAGTCGCGGACCGGCTTGGTTTTGTGGGTGGCGTAGTTGTCCATGACCAAGTGAACGTCTAGGTCAGCCGGGACATTGGCCTCGATCTGGTCGAGGAACTTGCGGAACTCGCTGGAGCGGTGCTTCGGGTAGCAACGACCGATCACAGCGCCGGTAGCCACGTCCAGCGCGGCGAACAGCGATGTGGTGCCGTGGCGGGTATAGTCGTGAGTGCGCCGCTCGACCTGGCCCGGGCGCATCGGCAGCAATGGCTGGGTACGGTCCAGCGCCTGGATCTGCGACTTCTCATCGACGCAGAGCACCAGGGCCCGCTCGGGCGGGGTCATGTAGAGGCCGACGATGTCGCGCACCTTCTCGACGAACAACGGGTCGGTCGAAAGCTTGAAGGTCTCGCTCCGGTGTGGCTGCAGCCCGAAGGCCCGCCAGATCCGATGGATGGTGGACGGCGCATAGCCCATCGCCTTGGCCATGGCGCGCAGCGACCAATGCGTGGCACCGGGTGGCGTCGTCTCCAGGGTCAGGCGGATGGTTTCAGCGACGTTGTCATCGCCGATCTTTCGCGGCGTGCCGGGGCGTGGCTCATCCAGCAGCCCCTCAAGGCGATGGACTGCGAAGCGGCGGCGCCATTTGGAGACTGTGTTGGCGTCCGCGCCCACCTCAGCTCAGATCGCCTTGTTTTCCAGCCCCGCCGCGGCGGCCAGCACAATTCGCGCTCGCCGCGCCATCGCCTGACCTGTCTTGCGCGCCCGCGACAGCGATTCCAGTTCCCGGCGCTCAACGGCCGTGAGCTCAATCGATGCCGCAGCCCTACCCATCTCAAGCTCCCTACGATCTCTATCAGAATCGTAGAAACTTCTCGATCAGGACACTAGCAGGCGTCCCGACGCCGGCTAGACGGTGTCTCGACGCCGGTTAGCCGGGGTTACGACGCGGGGTGGTTGGTGCCAAGACGAAGGGCAGCCGCCGCTGGACTGCCGGCCGGCGCGGTGGCTTCATGGTCCGATGAGTATCGAACGCCGCGCCATGCTGGCCACCATCGGCACACCAGCCATCGCCCAGGCCGCCTTGGCTGCGGGCTCTTCGCGAATCACCTTCGCCGAACCCACGGCGGGGGGCGGCGGCGGGCCGACCGCCTCAGGCGGCGGCGAGATGCCACTCTGGCTGCACCGCCCCGCCACTTGGCGACCGGGTCGGCCGGTGGTGGCCGTGCTGCATGGCGCGAGCCGCACTGCGCGGGGCTACCGCGATGCCTGGGCGCCGCACGCCGAGGCGCGGAATTTCCTTCTGGTCTGTCCCGAATTCTCCCGCACCGCCTATCCAGGCTCGGCGGCTTACAATGATGGCGGCAGCGTGAGGCGCGCGCGGGAGGATTGGAACTACTGGGCGCTGCCGCGTGCGGTGGCAGCGGCGCGGCGCGCAGCGGGTGAAGCTGGCGGCGGCACCTTTCGCCTTTATGGCCACTCCGCAGGGTCGCAGTTTTCGCACCGCTACAATTGGCTCTGCGGTGCCGAGGGGGTGGAGCGCATGGTCTTCGCCAATGCCGGTTTCTACACCTGGCCGGACCTGACCCAGGCCTTCCCCTATGGCCTGGGGGGTACGACGGCCGGCGAGGCGGCGCTGCGGGCCGGGCTGGCGCGCACGGCTGTGGTACTGCTGGGGGACCAGGATCACGACACCACCGACCCTGACCTTCGCCAGACCCCCGAGGCGATGCTGCAGGGCCCACATCGTTTTGCCCGCGGCCAGGCCTTCTTCGCGGCGGCGGGGGAGGCGGCGGCGAGGCTTGGCGTATCGTTTGGCTGGCGCATGGCGTTCGTGCCGGGGGTGGGGCATTCCAATGTCGGCATGGCGCCGCTGGCGGCTGAGATGCTGTTCGACTGAAGGCGGATCGTCTCACTGGGTGGTGTGGACAGTAATCTGAGCCACAGGATGATGGCGGCGAGAGTGACGGCGGCGAGGTAGTTGAGGGCAATTTTCTCGAGGCGGGTTGCGACGCGACGGAACAGCTTGAGCTTGCTGAAGCAGCACTCGATCAGATGGCGCTGGGCGTAGAGGTGCTTGGCTGGAGCGCGCTGCGTTTACACGGAAGCATAGCCTGCGTTGACGAGGTAGCTGGTGCATTCGGCGGAGCTGACGAGATCGAGGATGGCGCCGGCCTTGCGCCAGGTGGTCTCGACGGTTCGCGGCTCGGCTGCGCGCATCAGGTGCTTGAGCTTGGCAAAGAGTTGCTCGATCGGGTTCAGGTCCGGGCTGTAGGGCGGCAGGAACATCAGGTGTGCGCCGGCCTGGCGGATGGCACGGCGAGCGCGCTGTCCCTTGTGGCTGCCGAGGTTGTCGAGGATGACGATGTCGCCTGGTGCCAGCGTCGGTACCAGCACCTGCTCGACATAGGCGGTGAACAGGTCGCTGTTGATCGGTCCTGGAGCGGCCCCCCGTGCGCGGGTCTTATCACTACCTTCCAAAGAGCGGGAGCGCCTCCGCTCCGATTGACAACTCCTGCAAAATTCGCGGCATTTTGTCCTTGAATGAAAAAAAGCCTGTCCGTGCCAGTGGCCAGCAGGCGCTGTCCCACGGCCGCCGGGCACGCAGCAGCGGAACCCCAGTGGCTGCCAGGGCATCCGCAACCCAGCCGACGGGAGCCCAGGGCGTCACTACCGCATCGACATTTAGCCCAGCCGCCCATTGTGCAAGCGTGCTTGGTGTCAGTTTTGCCGCCCGCACTCCGGCTCTGGCCTCTGCCATCGCCAGCCCATCTTCAAGCGCGCGCTCAGTGAACGAGGCTGCCACCGCGGAACAGGGCCTGGACGTCGAGAAGCCGCCCAGCGCCACAACGTTGCAACGCTCCGGCCAAAACGTAACGTCATCGGCATGCAGCAGCAACGCGATCCGACCGCGCGCTGCGTCTGCCGGGGCGAGGCTAGTAGGCGGCGGCGGTCCTGCTTCATTGATCGGCTCGCAGCACACATCCAGTTGCCCCTCCGGATTGTAGCGATAATCGGTATATTTTTCGATATTGTCGGGTCGGGCCACGTAATGCTTGCCCTTGGTTTGGATACCCGCCACCCAGCGCCAACTCAGTGTGTTAGATGCGGCATCAGCGTCCTTCAAATATTGCAAAAAAAATTCGGCGCCCAGCGCCCAAGGTAATTTGAATGTAAAAATCCATATACTCGCGAACCACATACGGACGTGATTGTGCAGATAACCAGTCTCTTTCAACTCATTTACCCAGTCATTAAAGCATTCGATCCCTGTAAGGCCGAGAACAGCCATCTGGTGCTTGCCGCGCAGCACGCCGTCTCGGTTAACACGCGCCATGTCGGCGCCGACCTGGCCCTCGAAATGCCGCCACATCGAAGGCCGCAATTCCAGAAAACCCTTCCAGTAGCTGCGCCAAAACACCTCCTGAATAAATTTTTCCGCTACGACCGGGCTGTGACGGGCAAGGGCAGCGCGCACCACCTCTTCCTCCGTGATAAGGCGATGGCGGATATGCGCAGACAACTCGCTCACGTCTTCGCGCAGACCTGGGCCAGGATCGAGGTTTCGACCGTTTGCATAGTGGCGTCCCATGCGCGGCGCGAAAGCCTCGAGATGCGCGAGAGCTGCGGCACGGGTGGGTGGGATATTGCTCATGACGACGGGATTTGGGGTGTAGCCTGCGCTCAGTCCAGGCATGCAGCGGCAAGCGCCGCGAAGGCCCGGGCACGATGATCAGTCATCGCCTTCTCCATGGGCGTCATCTCGCCATAGGTTCGCGTCCCACCCGCAGGGACGAACATGGGATCATAGCCGAAGCCGAAATCGCCACGCGGTGGATAAACCCAGTGGCCGTCGACCCTCCCGTCATGCAACTGGAGATGTCCATCCGGCCAGGCGAGGGCAAGTATGCTAACGAACGCGCACCGGCGGTCAGCATTGGAGCCCGCCTCGCGTGCAACCCGAGCCATCGCGGCAGCGTAGCTTCGCGTTCCGTCAGCCAGCATTGCCCAATCGGCGGTACGCACGCCGGGTTGACCACCTAGCGCCGCGACAATCAGCCCGCTATCGTCGGCCAACGAAGGTAGTCCCGTGGCGCGGGCTGCGGCCACCGCTTTGATCGCCGCATTTGCAGCGAAGGTTTCGCCTATCTCGTCAGGTTCGGGTAAGCCGAGTGCGCTGGCGGCGACCACTTCAAAACCGTGCGGCTCTAGCAACCTGCGTAGTTCACTGACCTTCCCAGGATTATGGCTCGCTAGGACCAGCTGACCGGGCAAGAGGCGTCGCAATTCAGACAAGGCCAATGGCCCGTCGTTGGGCGGCAAATATCTCTGCTGTGCCCAGCCGCGCCAGTGCTAACAATTCGAGCAGTTGTCCTTCCGAGAAGGGCGCACCTTCCGCGGTACCTTGTACTTCGACCAAGCCACCGCTGCCGGTAAGGACAAAATTCGCGTCCGCTTCAGCATTGCTGTCTTCGGCATAATCCAGATCAAGCACGCAAGCACCACCAAATATTCCACAACTAACGGCCGCGACCTGATCGACCAGAGGAATTGCGCTCATAATATTGTTGGTGACGCAATGCTTCAGTGCCAGATGTAAAGCCACCCATGCCCCTGAAATTGAGGCACAACGCGTACCGCCGTCGGCGTTCAGCACATCACAATCTACAGTAATACTCATTTCGCCCATCGCCTTGCGGTCCACCACGGCACGGAGCGAACGACCGATCAGCCGTTGGATCTCCTGTGTCCGGCCGGATTGCTTTCCGCGAGCGGCCTCTCGGTCACCACGAGTGTGGGTCGCCCGGGGCAGCATACCATACTCGGCAGTAACCCAACCCTCGCCTTTGCCGCGAAGGAAGGGCGGTACCCGCGCCTCGACGGAGGCGGCGCATAGGACCTCGGTATTGCCCATACGGATCAAGCACGAGCCCTCCGCATGCCGAGAAAAACCTGTGTCCATGGACAGGTCGCGAAGCGAGGCGGGGATACGACCGGAAGGGCGTGCTGAGTTCGTTTTCATGCCGTTGCGCATACGCGTGTTTGGCGGTCCGGGGTAGGGGGCGTGCCCTCCTGGACACCAAGCCGAAGCCATTCAGTGCGTTGCTAGCCCGGCGCAGCTACCGAGTGGGACGCGCCGGAGTTACCAGATAGTCGTAAAACCCCCGCCCGGTTTTCTTCCCCAGCCAGTTCGCGTCGACGTATTTGGCCAATAGCGGACAAGGCCGGTACTTGCTGTCGCCGAGTTCCTCATGCAGCACGCGCATCACCGCGAGGCATGTATCGAGACCGATGTAGTCTGCGAGCTCAAAGGGCCCCATTGGATGGTTCGCGCCCAGCTTCATCGCACTATCGATTGCCAGAATATCCCCGACGCCCTCGTAAAGCGCATAGACCGCCTCATTGATCATAGGGATCAAGATACGGTTGACGATAAAGGCCGGAGTATCCGCCGACGACACCAGGCGCTTGCCGATGCGTTCAGCCAGGGCCGCCACCGCCTGGAAGGTCGCCTCATCCGTCGGCAGACCACGAGTGACCTCAACCAGCTTCATTACAGGCGCGGGGTTCATGAAATGGATGCCGATGAAACGCTCGGGACGATCTGTTGCCGCTGCGAGACGTGTCACACTGATGCTACTGGTATTGCTAGCCAGGATAGTTGTTGGCTTAATGTGCGGCTGAAGATTCTTGAATATACTATTCTTCAGGCTTTCGTTTTCAGTAACCGCTTCAATCACGAGGTCAGCATCGGAAAATGCTGAATATTCGGTAGTAGTGACCAGATTAAGCCTGGCATTCTCTCTGTCCTCGATAGTCATGCTGCCACGATCGACGCGGCGCTGCATATCGCGTTCAACCATTTTCAACGCATGGTTTAGGGCGTCTTGGCTAACATCGGACAGCACCACCGGAAAGCCCGAGGCTGCAAAGACTTGGGCGATGCCGCGACCCATTTGGCCGCCGCCAACCACGCCCACCCGGCGGATCTCCAAAAACCGAGCCACCGGCTCAGCCGTGAGGATGAACTCAGTCACGGTGTCTGCAGCGCTGTGGTTAGCTCGGGCACCAAGGTGAAGAGGTCACCCACTAGCCCATAATCGGCCACCTGGAAGATAGGCGCTTCTTCATCCTTGTTGATCGCGACGATGAACTTGCTGTCCTTCATGCCGGCGAGATGTTGGATGGCGCCCGAGATTCCGACCGCAATGTAGAGGTCGGGTGCCACGATCTTGCCGGTCTGCCCCACCTGATGGTCATTCGGTGCATAGCCGCTATCGACAGCCGCGCGCGAGGCACCAACGGCGGCACCGAGCGTATCCGCAAGGCTGTCGATGAGGTGGAAATTCTCTGAGGAGCCTAGCGCCCTGCCACCGGAGACGACGATACGTGCCGAGGTTAGGTCTGGCCGCTCGCTCTTCACGCCTTCGCGGCCGATGAATGTGGACAGCGCATTGGCAAAGCCTACAGCAAGGGTTTCGACCCTCGCCGTGCCACCGCTTGCCGGGGCGGCGTCAAAGCTAGCAGCACGAACCGTCAACACCTTCTTTGTATCGGCGGACCTCACCGTTGCCAGCGCATTACCCGCAAAGATCGGTCGCACGAACGTGTCACTGTCGATGACGCCGGCCACTTCAGAAATCTGCTGAATGTCCAGCATCGCTGCGACACGCGGCATCAGGTTTTTGCCGGCGGCCGAGGCCGGCGCAGCGAGATGGGTGTAGCCCACAGCAAGGCCAACAATCATGTCGGCTACCGCCTCCACCGCTGGGTTGGCGATTGCGGCATCGTCGGCAACAAGGACCGCCTCGACACCTGGAACGGAGGCCGCAGCTGCGGCCGCGGCAGCGGCGCCCGCGCCGGTCAGCAACAGATGGATAGCGCCCAGTGAGGCAAGCGCTGTGACTGTGCTGCGGGTTGGCTGAGAGACACCGGTGCCGTCGCGATCGGCAATAATGAGCACGGACATATTCAAATCACCTTCGCTTCGCCACGCAGTTTCGCAACCAATTCGGCCACCGAGGCCACCCGGACGCCCGCCTTGCGCACTGCCGGCTCCTCCACCTTCAGCACCGTCAGACGGGCTGTGGGGTCAACCCCCAGTTCGACCGGCGTGACGGTTTCTATGGTTTTCTTTCGTGCCTTCATGATGTTGGGCAGAGAGGCATACCGCGGCTCGTTCAGACGAAGGTCGGTGGTAATGATGGCGGGGAGCTTGATTTCCACCGTCTCCAGGCCGCCATCGACCTCACGCGTCACAATTGCGGCACCCCCGCTTATATGAAGCTTCGAAGCGAAGGTGCCCTGCGCCCAACCCAGCAGGCCGGCTAGCATCTGGCCGGTCGCGTTCATGTCATCATCGATGGCTTGCTTACCGAGGATGACCAGACCGGGCGCTTCCTTGACGATGATTGCGGCGAGCAGCTTGGCGACGACCAGCGGCTCCAGCACGCCGTCATGCTGTACCAGCACGCCACGGTCGGCACCCATGGCGAGCGCGGTGCGGATTTGCTCGGATGCAGCGGCGGGTCCGGCGGAGACCACAATGATCTCGGTGGCCGCGCCCTTTTCTTTCAGGCGCACCGCTTCCTCGATGGCGATCTCATCGAAGGGGTTGACCGACATCTTCACGTTGGCCGTTTCGACCCCCGTTTGGTCCGCCTTGACGCGGATTTTGACGTTGTAGTCCACAACGCGCTTGGCGGTGACCAAAACCTTCATGAAAACGCCTGTCCCTTTTTATTCCGTGCGGCTGGCGGGAACATAGCGCTTTGGTGCAGTGCCGCAAGTTTGCCTGGGGCGGTCAGTCTACCGTCAAGCCTGTCGCCAGCACCACCGGGCGCCACCGCGCACTCTCGGCCGCCATGAACGCCGCCATCTCTGCCCGCGTTGTGATTTTCGGCACGGCGCCGCCGGCGATGATGCGGGCCTGGAGTTCGGAGCTTCCGACGATCTCGTTCACCGACTCGTTCAATTTCTGCGTGATGGCATCTGGCGTGCCGCCGGGGGCGCAGACGCCAAACCAGCCCGTACTCACGATGTCCAGCCCCGCTTGCTGCAGCGTGGGCACATCGGGGAAAGCCGGCGCTCGCGTCTCGCCAGTGACCGCCAGCGGCCGAACACGGCCCGCGCGCGCCAGTTCCGCCACGGCCGAGATCGACTGGAACACCACCTGCACCCGGTTTTCCATCAGATCGGTCGCCATGGCGCCGTTCGAGGTATAGGCCACATGCGTCATGTCCAGCCCTGTGGCCTGGGCAAACTGTGCCCCCGCCAGGTGCTGCGAGGATCCGGCGCCGACAGAACCGAAGGCCACAGGATTGACCCGCCCGTAGGCGATGAACTCGGCAACAGTCCGGGCCGGGATGGCGGGCGCGATCACCATGAGGTTGGGGACAAGCGCAATCATCGCAACGGGCGCAAAATCCGTCTCAGGATTGAAAGGCAGGTTGCGGTAGAGCCAGCGATTGACCGCGTTGGCCGCGATGGAGGCCAAGCCCAACACATAGCCATCGGGCGCCGCCCGGGCCACCACGGTCATGCCGATATTCGTACCGGCACCCGCGCGGTTCTCGATCAGGATGGATTGACCGAGACGCTGACCTAGCCGCTCCATGACCAGCCGCCCGAGCACATCGCCCGCGCCGCCTGCAGGTCCGGGTACAATGAAACGGATCGACCGGTTCGGGTATTCAGCCTGCGCCACAGCGGGGCTTGCAACGGCGAGGAGACCAAGGGCACGGCGAGGGATGGCTTGCATCGGCGAAAAAATCCGTTTCTGGTGCAGGGCACGTAGATAGCAGGAATTGACATGTCACGCGACGTTCAGGGTTTTCGGCAAAAATTCGGTGTGATCGGGCCCTCGACCAATACCATCGTGCAGCCAGATTTCGAGGCGATGCGGCCCTTTGGCGTCACCAATCACTACAGCCGTATCTTCACTCCCGACACCAATGCGATGTCGAACGAGACCTTCATCGCCGGCGCCAAACTGATCGGCCAGAATACCTTGGACGCGGTGCGCAGCGTGATGACTTGCTCACCCGACCACCTGGTGATGGGCATGTCCGCGGTGACCTTCTTCGAGGGCAAGAAAGGCGCCGATGCCTTCCAGAAGGAGGTCGAGGATATCTCTGGCATCGGCATCTCGATCGGCAGTCACAGCTGCACCATGGCGTTGAACACCTATGGTAGCATCCGCCGCATCGCCATCCTCAGCCCATATTGGCCGGCAATGAACGAGCAGGTAAAACTTTACTTCAACGACATGGGCTTCGATGTGGTCCGCGACCACGCAATGCAGGCGCTGAGTTGGACCGGCATTGCGGCCATCACGGCGGCGCAATGCCGCGAGGCGTTGCGTAAACTCGACGGTGATGACGTGGATGCGATCATCCAGGTCGGCACCAACCTGTCCATGGTGAGGCTCGCGGCGGCGGCGGAGATGTGGCTGGGCAAGCCTGTCATAGCAATCAACACCGCGACGTACTGGCATGCTCTGCGCACCCGTGGTTTTACAGAGCGCTTCGAAGGTATGGGCCGGCTGCTGGAGGAGTTTTAGCTCTGCAGCCCAATGCCCGGCACCTCTTAGCTTTGGGCGTCGGGGCTCAGGACGATACAGGGCCCGCGCACACGACCACAGGCCTGCTGCGCGGCTCCCTGTGTCATGCCCACAACCCTGGCACGGAACAAGGTTGAACGTCCTACCCGTACCGGCTGCACCTGCACACGGCCTGCACCGCCAACGGATTCCGCGGCGCTTCGCGCCTGACGCTCATCTGAAAAGGCGCCGACCTGGACTGCCCAACTTGCCCCGGTGTTCGCGACGACGGGCCGAAGGTTAGGCGAAAGCGTCGCCGCTTGTGCGGAGCCGACAAGCGCCAGACGGCGCGGTGTGACCATCGGTAATGGCGCGATATTGCCGACATTCCCGCGTGAAGCGGTGGGGGAATACACGGGCCGCGCCAAGGGCCCCGCAGGCAAAGTTTGAGGGGACATCCGGCTTGCGCTTTCGGCCAAAGCTAACGCGCCTTCAGGGGTGCTGCCATCAGGAATGGGTTCCATGGCCCCCGCGATCACCCGCCGCTCGGTCGACGATTGGTCGAAGCCGGCAAGAACTGTGCCTGACCGTGCCGCGCTCTCGGATAACGCCTGCTGTCCGCCCGGGGTCGAGCCGTCAGGGATCGGTTCCATAGCAACGACACTCCCGCTCGTTACCGCGACGGGCGCCGCGATCACTGGCACACTTCGCGCTGCGGTCAAGATCGCGGTTGCCGGCTCGGGATCGGGCAGGCGGGCGTAGCGCGCGTTCTGCTCGCGGAGGTCACGCTGCTCCTGCAGGGCCATCATCGTCCCACCATCCATCCGGCGTGGGCCTGCGGGCACCCGCACCGGGATCTCTGCGGCAGCATAGACCTCAGGTGGCGCGCGGCGGACCGGACTGGCTCGCAGGACACCCGGACCTATTCGAGCAACGTAGTTACGGGTCTCATTGGGAAGCGAACCTCGGTTGTAGAGATAGTTCTCCAACCTCCGGGGGCCCGCATTATAGGCGGCCAGAAAAGCGGGCGAGCCATAGAGATCGTACATCTCACGGATATAGGCTGTGCCGGCCATGATGCTGTCATAGGGATGGTAGGGGTCGTCGCCCAGCGCGTAGCGCGCCTGCAATTCACGGTAGGTGCCAGGCATCACCTGCATCAGGCCCATCGCGCCCACTGGGCTGGTGGCCGTGGCGCGACCGCCGGATTCTTGACGCATCACCTCGCGGATCCAGCGGTCAGGCACATCAAAGCGGCGAGATGCTTCGCGGATGTAGGGACCCCAAGGGTCCGAAGGCGGGCCGGGCGGATCATAGCTGCGTGCGCCGCTATAACTTGCAGTTGGACCGGGCCGCGTGGTGTTCGCACCACAGGCCGCCAAACTACAAAGCAAAGCCACGGCCGAGGCCGCACGCATCACGTCGGAAGGAAAAAACATCCCCAAACTCCCCTGGCCCGCGTCCTGATAGCGCGAACCCACCCCCATGGGAACGCCGGACAACAGGCACCATGCGAATGACCGCAAAGCCGGCGGACCATACAAACGCTCATGCAGTGAATGCAACATTTTGTGTTACCGCGGTGGCGTTTTCTCCGCGGCGAGTTCTAGGGCCCGGCCGTAAACAGATTTCCGCGGCAAGCCATGTGCGAGCGCCACGCTGGCCGCGGCGTCTCTTAGCGTCATCGTTCCCATGGCAAGCCGCAGCGAATCATCCAGATCGGCACGCCCCGTCGCTCCGAAGGGTGCCGGACCTACCAGCAGCACCACCTCGCCGCGCGGTGGATTGCGCAACGCACCCACCGCCAGTTCGGCCAGGCCATCGCGGCGCACCTCTTCAAAGCGCTTCGTCAATTCGCGTGCCAGTGCCGCGGGGCGCGCGCCTCCCAGTGCCGCCGCCATTGCGCCCAGGGTCTCCGCAGTGCGCTGCGGCGCCTCATAGAACACCAACGTCGCCGACAAACCCGCCTGCTCCATGGCCTTGATCCGCGCGAGTTCGGTATCGCGCGCTCCTGCCTTCGCCGGCAGGAAGCCAAAAAAAAGAAAAGGGTGCGGTGGCAGCCCTGACAGCGTCAACGCCACCACTGCGGCATTGGCGCCCGGCACGGCATGGACGGGCAATCCTGCCTCTATGGCCGCGCGCGTCAGTCTATAGCCAGGGTCGCTCACCAATGGGGTACCCGCATCGCTGACCAGCGCGAGCCGCGCACCGGCGCGCAGCCGTTCCAGCAATCCGGGCAATTGCGCTTCCTCGTTGTGGTCGTGCAGTGGCCAAAGCGTGCTGGAAATGCCATGCCTTGCCAACAGCTTGGAAGTGACCCTGGTATCCTCGCACAGAACCGCGTCGGCCCCCGCCAGGGCTGCCAGAGCGCGCTGTGAGATGTCACTGAGGTTGCCGATAGGCGTTGCCACTAGGGTCAGCCCTGGTTCGGGGCCGCCTGGGGGCGAAACAACGGCGGCGGGGAGATTGGTTGATGCGTCTTGCATGGATACTGGCAGTCTTGACCCTGATGGGCTGTGCACCGCAAGTGCAACAGCAGCCCTGGCGCCCGCCTGGTGGCATTGCGCCAGCATGGCAGGCGCCCAACGCGGCGGCTGTGGTGCCTCCAGGTTCCGCATCGGGGGTTACCAGGCAAAGGGTTGGTCTGCTCTTGCCCCTCTCGGGACAGAATGCTGCTCTTGGCCATTCCATGCTCAACGCTGCCGCGTTGGCACTGTTCGAACAGTCCGACCCTTTGGTCGAATTCCTGCCGCGCGATACCCGAAGCTCCGCCGCAGGTGCGGCAGATGCCGCGCGAGCGGCCCTGAGCGAGGGCGCGACACTGTTGGTCGGTCCGCTGACGTTGGGTGAGACCGCGGCTGCCGCTGGCCCGGCTCGAGCCGCCGGAGCGCCCTTGCTGTCCTTCACCAGCGACGAGAGCCAGGCCGGTGGCGGCGTTTGGGTCCTGGGTGTGACCCCTACCCAGGTCGCACGCCGCATCGTTACCGCTGCCTCGGCGGGCGGACGGCGTCGTATCGGCCTCCTGGGTAGCGATGATGAATTTGGCCGCCGGCTTGGGGCTGCACTGCGCAGTGCCCTTGTCGATGCCGGATTGCCAGCGCCGGTGGTGGTGCTGACGCGGCCGGGCTCCGACGCTGGCCAGAATGGTCGCGAGTTTGCTGCCCGTGCTGCGGCCGAGGGAGGTGTGGACGCCGTGATACTTTCGCAGGCCGGTGCCGCCGCGCGGCAAACTGCGCAGGCACTCGTAGCCAGTGGAATCACCCCCATGCCGCGTATCTTCGGTACTCATCTCTGGGCAGGCGACGCGCAGCTTGGGCAGGAACCTGCTCTGGCCGGTGCTGGCTTTCCTGGCCCCGATCCAGCTACCCGCGCCAGCTTTGACAGCCGCTACCAGGAAAGTTTCGGCGAGCGGCCGGCGCGGCTGGCGGGCACAGCCTATGATGCCGCGGCGCTTGCTGCCCGGGCTGCCCGCGAGGGCGGCCGGGCCTTGCCAATTGGCGCGGCCTTCCAGGGCGCGGATGGCCCTATCCGACTGATGGCCGAGGGCTCGCTTGCCCGGGGCATGGCGATCCTGGAATTCCAGGGCGGCCAGGCTATGCTGCACGAGGCGGCGCCGATTCCAGGTGGCCCTGGCAGCTGATGCCGCCCCTGGGACGTCTGCTGCGCACCACTTCCATTCTTGGTGCTGTGCCCCTGGCGGTGCAACTTGCACTGCTTTTGTCCGAGGAGGTCTCAACACCGAGCGCCGTATTGGCGATGGCGGTGATTTCATTGATGGCCCTTGGGCTGGCCTGGTTTTGGCTGGTCAATCTGGACCGCCTCTCGCAGGCACTGAAGGCCGCCGCTGAGGATTATGATGCCTTCTCCATCCCTTTTCGCACTCCACGGCTGCCGGCGGTTGCGGATATCGAGGAAGGCCTGACTCGCCTGGCCCGCAGCCTGCAAGCGCGCAGCGCGCTGGTGGGGCAGCTGCGTGCGGCCGATGAGGCGATTGTGGAGAACCTGCCCGACCCCTTGCTGGTGCTGGCTGAGGACCGGTCGGCCCTGCGGGCAAACCGTGCAGCGCGCCAGCTTTTCGGCCTCAAGGCTGGCGCCGCCGGTGACCTCGCGGCCTTGCTGCGGCACCCCGCCCTGGCCAGCACCGTCGACCGCGCGCTGGCCGAACGCACGGCCCAGGGTGCTGACCTCCATCTGCCAGTGCCGGTGGCGCGCGAGCTGCATGTCCAGGCGATCCCGATGAACCCACCACTGGCCGATGGTGGTCGCGTCGTGGTCGTGCTGTCCGATCGCACGCAGATGCGGGCAGTGGAGCGCATGCGCGCTGATTTCGTGGCCAATGCGAGCCATGAGTTGCGCACCCCACTCGCAAGCCTGATCGGCTTCATCGAGACATTGCGTGGGCCAGCTCAGGATGACGCCGAGGCCCGTGAACGTTTCCTCGGCATCATGGCAACGCAGAGTGAGCGTATGCGGATGCTCATCGATGATCTGCTCAGCCTTTCGCGGATCGAACTCTCCGAGCACCAGCCACCGCAGGGCGAGGCCGATCTGGCCGAAATACTGCGGGCCGAGGTGGCGGCGCTGGAGCCTTTGGCCCGTGGCACTCGTATCGCGGTGGATGCGCCGCCCAGCCTTCGCGCCAGCCCAGCCGATGCTGAGCAATTGGCCCAGGTGCTGCGAAACCTGCTGGAGAATGCGCTACGCCACGGCAAGCGCGAGGGTTTGGTGCGCGCAGTCCTGGAGCGCGTGGAGGGTGGAGCGCGCCTGCCCAGCCGTCCTGGCCTGTTGCTCAGCGTTCTCGACGACGGGCCGGGGATCCCGCGCGAGCACATCCCGCGACTGACCGAGCGCTTCTACCGCGTCGAGCAAGGACGGGGCCGCGGCACCGGAGGAACCGGGCTTGGGCTTGCTATCGTCAAACACATCGTCAATCGCCATCGAGGCCAGTTGATCATCGAGAGCGAGCCGGGGCACGGAGCGACGTTTCGGGTCTGGCTTCCAGGCGCATAGGCCCGGTGGCTGCGCAGCTGGCAGGCAAGCCAGCGCGACTTGCGGCGATTTGCGCGCAGCGGCAGTGCAGCGGTGCATAGCTGGGCCCCGGCGGCCTCTGGCCAGCTGGCATTTCCGTGCCATGCTGCAGCCTTCAACGGAGGCGAGATATGATCCGATCCACCCTGAGCGCGATGGCATTGTGCATCGCGACCCTGCCCGCCCTGGCCCAGGTGCCGGCGAGCCTGCCTGCCGGCCCGCGGGTCGCTGTGGCCGCCGTTACACAGCCGTTGCCGACCCAGCCGCAATACACGCGTGTCGACCAGCCGATCTTGCGCGACCTGGTGCGCGAGCGCTCGGGCGGGCGGATCGAGGTGACGCTTTCCACCCATGCCGAGCGCAATCTTGCCGGCAATGAGATTGTTCGCCTCGTCCGCTCAGGCCAGGTGGATATCGGCGCCGGCACCCTTTCTACCCTCTCTGGGGATGTGCCCATTCTCGATGGCATCGACCTGGCCGGCCTGGCGCCCGATATCGCCAATGCGCGGCGTATAGCCGATGACATGATGGCGGTGGCGAACCGCGACCTGGAGCGTTTCAACACCCGGCTGGTCGCCACCTATCCCTTTCCCGCACAGGTGCTTTTCTGCCGGCAACCCTTCGCGACTTTGGCCGACCTGCGGGGCCGGCGCATCCGCACCTTCGGCAATTCGCTGGTGGATTTCTTCACCGCCCTCGGCGCGCAGCCGACCTCGATCGGCTTCCCGGAAGTCTATTCTGCGCTGGAGCGTGGCGTGGTTGATTGCGCGATCACCGGCTCGGGCTCGGGTGCAGCAGCGCGCTGGCCGGAGGTCTCGACGCATATCTCCGACCTGCCGGTGAGCTGGGCTGTGGCCGGCTACATGGTCAACCTGCAGTGGTGGAACCGTCTCGCGCCTGACGTCCGCACCTTCCTGGAAGGCACGATGAAGCAGGTGGCCGATGAACAATGGGCGTTGGGCCTCGCGGCAACCCGCGACGGCATCGACTGCAATATCGGCCGCGCGACGGAATGCCGCATCCACAACCTTGCTGCACGGCCGATGACCGAGGTGCCGGCCAGCGCCGCCGACCGCGCGCTGGTGCGCCAGATCTTTGAGCAGAACGTGCTACCTGGCTGGGTGCGGCGCTGCGGTGCGCGCTGCGGCGAGGTCTACAACAGCGTGATCGCGCCGATTTCCGGCGTGCGTTTCGGCGGTTGAATTTTTCTCTGAGTGCCGCCGGCGGCCTGCGCCGGGCGGTGGCCTGGATCGCTGCGGTGATGGCTTATGTCGCGGGCTGGAACTACCTGTTCTGCGCGCTGTTCATCACCTTCGACATCGTGGCGCGGAATTTCTTCGGGTTCTCCTCGCGCGCCACGGTCGAGGTCACCGGCTATGCCCTGGCCGGCGGCATTGCCTGGGGGCTGGCGCACACGCTGGCGGCCCGCGCCCATATCCGGGTGGATGTGCTGGTGAGCCGGTTCCCGGTCGGCGTGCGGGCGCCGCTGCATCTCTTTTCGCTGGTTCTGCTCGGCGGCTTCGCGGTGTTCATCGCCTGGGCGGCCTGGTCGCTTTACGATGAATCAGCGCTCTTTGACGCGCATGACAATTCGGCCCTGCGCATTCCCATGGTGATCCCGCAGGGGATCTGGATGACAGGCATTTTCGCCTTCGTCGCCATGGTGGCCGTGCTGCTGCTGGAATCGCTGTTGGCGCTGTTCGCGCGCCAGCCCGAGCGGCTCGATGCCCTGCTCTCCAGCCGCAGCATCGATGACGAGGCGGCGGAGGCGCTGGAGGCGCTGGAGATGGCGAAGCGATGATCGCCGTCGTTTTCCTGCTGGGCCTGCTGGGGGTTCTGGTCTTCGCGGCCGCCACGGGCGCGGCGGCGGTGCCGATCGCTGAGATCCTGATGCTGATCGGCATCTTCGTCGTCTTCTTCGGTTCGGGCGTCTATATCGCCGCCGTGCTGGGGATATTGGCGTTCCTCACCGGCTTCCTGTTCAGCGACCGGCCGTGGTGGAACTTTGCGGGTCAGACCTTGTGGGGGCCGTCCTCGAACTTCGTGCTCGTGGCGGTGCCGCTGTTCCTGCTGATGGGGGAAATCCTGCTGCGGGCCGGGCTGTCGGACAGGCTGTATCGCGCGCTGAATGTCTGGCTCAACCGCATGCCGGGCGGGCTTCTGCACACCAATATCGTGTCATGCGCGGTGTTCTCGGCCATCAGTGGGTCCTCTGTCGCCACCGCCGCCACCATGGGCTCGGTTGCCCTGCCCTACTTCCAGGGTACGGCCTATTCGCAGCGCTGGGTGCTGGGCTCGCTGGCGGCCGGCGGCGCCCTGGGCAACCTTATCCCGCCTGGCATCACCTTCATCATCTACGGACTGATCACTGAAACATCGGTGGGCGCGCTATACATCGCGGCCCTGCTGCCCTCAGCGCTGGTGGTCGGGCTCTTCACGCTGCTGATCCTCTGGCATGGCTGGCGCAGCCCGTTGCCCAAGCCGCCGGCACTTCCCCTGCGCGAAAAACTGGCGGCGCTGAAGGACCTGACGCCCACCGCGATCCTCATCGTGCTCGTCCTGGGCTCGATCTATGGCGGCTTCGCGACACCGACCGAGGCCGCGGCACTGGGCGTGGTCGGCGCCATCTTTTTCGCCGCCATCGAGGGGCGGCTGAGTTTCCGAATGCTCAACGCCTCGGCCGAAGCCACGGCGCGCAACACGGCACTCCTCGGCCTCATCATCTTCGGCGCCTACCTGCTGAACTACATCCTCACCATCATCAACGTGCCGCAGGCGCTGGCCGGGCTGATCGCGGGGCTGCCCTTGCCGCCCTGGGCCATCATGGCCTGCATCATCGCGCTCTACTTCGCGCTCGGCACCTTCATGGAGGGCTTCTCCATGATCATCACCACCGTGCCGGTCATTTTCCCGGTGGTGGTGGCGCTGGGCTATGATCCGATCTGGTTCGGCGTGGTCGTGACCATGCTGGTGGAGATCGCCCAGATCAGCCCGCCCGATGGCACGGTGATGTATGTGCTGCAGGGGATGCGGCCCAAGCCTGGCGGGCCCATCACCGATGTCTTCGTGGGCGTCATGCCCTTCCTGCTCGCCTATCTCGGCGCCGTGGTGCTGCTGGTGATCTTTCCCCAGATCGCGCTCTGGCTGCCGCAGATGATGCAATAAGGCTTTTCTGATGACCGAGGATACGCGCCCCGTGCGCATCGCCGTCGATATCGGCGGCACCTTCACCGACCTGCAGATCCTCGATGCCCGCCGCAGCAGCGTCGTGGCCTGGAAGACGCCGACGACGCCGGCCGACCCCTCCGAAGGGCTGATGACCGGCGTGCGCGAGGCGGCGACGCGCTTCGGCTTCGCGCTCGCCGATGTCGGCCTGCTGCTGCACGGCACGACCATCGCCACCAATGCAGTGCTCGAGCGCAAGCTGGCGGATGGCGTGCTGCTCACCACGGCGGGCTTCGAGGATGTGTTGGAAATCACCCGACACGTCCGCCGCGACATTTATGGCCTGGCGCCAAACCCTTTCCCCTGCCTGATCGCGCGCGACCGGCGCCTGGGTGTGGTGGAGCGCATGCGCGCCGATGGCAGCGTCGAGACGCCGCTCGACATAGGCGCCACGCTGGCGGCGCTTGCCGGGCTGGAGCCGGAAGCCGTCGCCATCTCCTTCCTGCACAGCTACGCCAACCCCGCGCATGAACGCGCGCTGCGCGATGCCATCCTGGCCACGCACCCCACGCTTCCCGTTTCCATCTCCTCCGACATCTCGCCAGAGATCCGCGAATACGAACGCACCTCCACCACTGTGTTGAACGCCGTTCTGGTACCGGTGGTGCGCGCCTACATGGAGAAGCTGGCGGGCCGGCTGGGGCAGGACGGGTTTTCGCCGCGCATATTCCTCGTGCAATCCAATGGCGGTGTGTGTTCGCTGGAAACCGCCGGCGCGCAGCCCGCGCGGCTGCTGCTGAGCGGGCCTTCGGGGGGCGCGCTGGCGGCCAGCCGCATCGCGGGCGAGTTGGCCAGGCCGAACCTGGTGGCCGTGGACATGGGCGGCACCAGCTACGATGTGTCCGTGGTTCAGGATGGGCTGGTCTCGATCGTCACCCAGGGCGAAATCGACGGGCTGCCGGTGCGCCTGCCGATGGTGGAGATGCGCACGATCGGCGCCGGCGGCGGCTCGATCGCCGCGGTGCAGGCGGGCGGGCGGCTGACGGTGGGGCCGCGAAGCGCTGGGGCCCGGCCCGGCCCCGTCGCCTATGGCCGCGGCGGCACAGAGCCTACGGTGACCGACGCCAACCTGGCGCTGGGGCGGCTGGACGCGCAATTCTTCCTCGGCGGCGCCATGAAGCTGGACATGGGCGCGACCGACGCCGCGCTGGCCCGACTGGGCGATGCCCTGGGCCTGGGGCCGGAAGCGGCGGCGGAGGGGATTCTGTCGCTGACGAACGCCTCGCTGGCCGCCGCCGTGCGGCTTTCGCTGTTCGAGAAGGGCCTGCATCCGCGCGATTTCTCGCTGCTGAGTTTCGGCGGCGCCGGCGGTCTGCATGCGACGGAAGTGGCGGATGAAATGGGCATGACGGAGGTGATCTTCCCGCGCGAGCCCGGCACGCTCTCCGCCTACGGCATCATGTTCTCCGACCTGGTGCAGGATATCTCCCGCAGCCGGCTCTTCACCCTGGGTGCCGCCGCCCTGCCCGGCCTCGCCGCGCTGATCGGCGAATTGCGCGCCGAGGCCGAGGCGCGGCTGGCCCGCGACGGCGTGGCGCCGGCCGACCGCGCGCTGAGTGTGGCGGCCGACATGCGCTATCTCGGCCAGGCCTTCGAATTGCTGGTGCCCTGGGGCGATGTGACCACCCCCGACCCGGCCGCGCTGGCCATGCTGGAGACCCGCTTCCACGACGACCATCGCCAGCGCTTCTCCTATTCGTCGGAGGGCGAGGTGGTCGAGATCGTCACGCTGCGCGTCACCGCCACCGGCCGGCTGCCGCGCCCCGAAACCACCGCGCCGGCGCCATTCCAGCGGGCCTCAGTGAAGGGGGTTCGAAAGGTGTTCGCGGGCGGCATCTGGCACCAGGCGGTGATCTGGGACCGGGAGGCGCTGAAGCCCGGCGACGTCATCGAAGGCCCGGCCATCATCGAGGAAGCCTTCGCCACCCACTACATCGCCGCCGGCTGGAAAGCGGCGCTGGCCGGGGCCGGCGCCATCATCGCGACGAGGAGCCCGTGACCATGCTCTCCCCCATAGATATCGAGGTCATCCGCAACGCCCTCTCCGCCGCCGCGGCCGAGATGGATGTCACCGTCTGGCGCACCAGCCGCAGCACCATCGTGCGCGAACTGCTGGACTACTCGACCGCCGTCTTCGACGCCGACGGCTGGAACCTGGCGCAATCCGCCCGCATCCCTCAGCACCTCAACTCCATGTCGGCGGCGCTGCGCACGCTGCTGGAAAAATTCGTCGTCGCCGAGGACTGGGGCCCCGATGACGTCGTCATCACCAACGACCCCTATTGCGGCGGCCAGCATTTGCCCGACATCGTGGCCTTCCGGCCGGTGTTCCATGAGGGCGTGCGCATCGCCTATGTCGGCACGCTGTGCCACCACATCGATGTCGGCGGGCTGGCGGCCGGCTCCTACGCCGCCAAGGCGACGGAGATCTTCCAGGAAGGCCTGCGGATTCCACCGGTCAAGCTGATCGAGCGTGGCGTGCGCAACGAGGCGGTGTGGAGCATCATCCGCCAGAACATCCGCAAACCCGACCTGCTGCTGGGCGACCTGCAAAGCCAGATCGCGTCACTGGAAGTGGGCCGCACCGCGCTGGCCCGGCTGGCCGCCCGCTATGGCGCGGCCGCGATGCTGGAGGCATCGGCAAAAATCCTCGACATGAGCGAGGCCGCCATGCGCGCCGCCATCGCCGCCATGCCCGATGGCACCTATGAATTCACCGACCAGCTGGACGATGACGGCATCGACCTGGGCAAGCCCATCCTGCTGAAGGTCCGCCTGACCATCGCGGGCGACACCGTCACCGTCGATCTCTCGGGCTGTTCGCCGCAGGTGCAGGGGCCGACCAACGCCACGCTCGCCAGCAGCAACTCCGCCGTGATGTTCGCGCTGATGAGCGCGGCCCTCGGCGGCAAGACCGAAGGGTTCGCCATGAATGCCGGCTGCTACCGGCCCATCCGGGTCGTGGCGCCGGAAGGCCTGGTGGTGAACGCCCGGGCGCCCGCGCCGGTGGCGCATCGCGTGGCCATCACACACCGGCTGCTCAACGCCATGTACGGCGCGCTGCACCAGGCGGTGCCCGAGCGGATTCCGGCCGCCTATTACGGCTGCTCCTACGTCACCACCTTCCAGACCGTGCGCGCGGACGAAAAGCGCGACGTGCTGGTGGAGATCGAGATCGGTGGCTCGGGCGCCGCACCGGCCAAGGATGGTGTGAACGCCTATTCCTCAGGCATGCACAATAACAGCAATATCCCGATCGAGATGATCGAGGCGCAGATGCCGCTCACCATCACCCGCTATGCGCTGCTGCCCGGCACGGGTGGCGATGGGCAGTATCGCGGGGGCTTGGGGCTGGTGCGCGAATGGCGGGTGGACAGCCCGCGCTGCTTCTTCACCGCGAATATGGATCGGTTTTTCAGCCAGCCCTATGGCTTGGCCGGTGGCGCCCCAGCCTCAGTCGGCAAGCTCGACCTGCTGCGCGGCGGCACTACCACGCCCATTCCGCCGAAATCCGACAATGTGCCGCTGGTCGCTGGCGACATCGTCAGACTGGAAACCTCAGGCGGCGGCGGCTTTGGCCCGGCCACCGCACGACCCGAGACCGCGCGCGAGGCCGATCGCCGCCTGCGTTATGTTTGAACACCGCCTGGCGCCGCAACGCTGGTTCGAGGATTTCTCGCTGGGTGAAGTCTTCAACCTGCCCAGCCGGACGATGACCGAGGCGATTTTTCTGGCCTTCCAGGCCGCCTCAGGCGACAATCACCCCATCCATTACGACGTCGAATTCTGCCGCGCCCACGGCATGCCCCATATGCTGGCGCACGGCTTCCAGGTCGCCATTCAGACCGCGGCCGGGGCGGGGCTGTTCCCCTTCATGGTCGAGGAATCACTCAAGGCCTTCCTCGACCAATCCAGCCGCTTCCTGGCGCCCGTCTTCGTCGGCGACACGCTCTACCCTAGCCTGACCGTGGCCGACCTCACCGCCCAGAACACCACAGGCATCCTCACCATGGCGAGCTCTGTGCGCAACCAGAAGGGGGTGGTGGTGCTTGACGGCACGCAGCGCTACCTCTTGCGTAAACGCGCAGGAGGGAAACGCCATGGCCACGATCAGCTATGACCTGAAGGGCACCGCCGCTTTGGTAACAGGCGGCGCCTCGGGTATCGGCCTCGCCACCGTCCGTATGCTGGCCGCGGGCGGCTGCCGCGTCGCCATCAACCATTTGGAAGATGACCGGCGTGGGCCGGACCAGGTCGCGGCCCTCACCGCCGAAGGCCTGGACGTCATCAGTGCGCCGGGCAATGTGGCCGATCCAGCCGACGCTCCCCGCATGGTCGACGCCGCGGTCGCCGCCTTGGGCCGCCTCGACTACCTCGTCAATAATGCTGGCACCCCCGGCACCCGCTCCGCCATCCCGCCCATAGCGCTCGACCTCATCACCGAGGAACTCTGGGAGCAGGTTCTGGAAGTGAACCTTCTCGGCGTTTTTCGCTGCGCCAAGGCGGCGGCGCCGCACCTGCGCGCCACGCAAGGCGCCATGGTCTCCGTCGCCTCCATCGCCGGGCAGAATTCGCCCGGCTCCTCCATGGCCTATGGCGCCAGCAAGGCCGGGGTGATTTCGCTGACCAAGAATCTGGCGCGCGGCTTGGGGCCGGAGGTGCGGGTGAACGCCATCGCCCCCGGCGCGGTGGACAGTTCCTGGATGGTGGAATGGACCAATGAGGCGCGGCACCAGTCGATCGAGGGCGCCGTGCTCAAACGGCGCTGCCTTCCCGAGGATCTGGCCGAGGTGATACTTTTCCTACTCGCCGGGGCGGCGATGGTGACGGGGCAGACGATTACCGTGGATGGTGGGCTGACGCTGTAGAGGGCTACGGCGCGGCCGCGGCGCGGAACGCGCGTTGAAGGCCACCGAGACCCGTTGCTCCAGCGCTTTGTTCGGATAGACCCATTGGGTGATGCATGAGAGGGAGACCACCATCTCTCGGAGTTTGGGTTCCACCGCGATCTCGGAGCGAAGCAGGCCGCCCTCCTCGACGCTGATGACCAAGATGCCGGCGCACGGGCCCACGAATTCGAACGAGCCGCTGCGGCACACGGCCGATATCGAGACGGGATTGTAATGCGTGCCGGGCCAGGCTGAACCAGCATGGGAATGCTGCGTGCTGTATCGGCCCTGGCCATTGGTGTTGATCCGGCCTTCGATCTGTAGCGCCTTGCAGGCATGATCACAGCCGGGCGAGACCCAGAGGCTGGCCATCGGGAAGGTCGTCGAGGATGTGCCGACAGAGTGGAAAGTGGCCGGGCTCGGGCCGGTGAAAGAGATCCATCGCCGGATGCCAGCCATGCTGGTTGCTCTCGGCCAGGCCAGGATCGATGGTTCGAAGCGTTCGCGCTTCGGCGGCCAGCACCGCATTCAGCACCGAGGTATCTGGCACAGCGAAGCGTGGCAATGACGAGGCGAACAGAGGTTCATGGCGGACCGAGGTAAGGGGTTCGCATGGCACCGCGGCGGAGCAGCATAGGGCTGCCGGTATAGGCCTGATGATATTTCAGCCAGTCCTTCAGCGGGGTGCGATGCGATGCATCTCCTCGGTGATGGCCTGGGCGGACAGCACGAACACTTCTCGCTGGTCGCCATGAAAGATGCCGTCAATATCCACCCCAGTGAGCGCCGCCATCACTGGCGCCATGCCTGGCGAGGTCAGCGCCGTGGTCAGCCCCAGTAGCCGGCCAGAGCGATCCACCACCGGGCCACCGGAAAAGCCCATCAATGCGCCCATCCGGGCGGTGAAGCCCGGGCCGAAATCGTGCATCCGCAGGCTGGGCCGGGCGACCTGGCCCTGCGCCAGCGCACGCCCCAGCCCCTGTGGACCCATGGCCCAGACGCGCGCGCCGCGCTCCAGCACGGCGGGTGTCAGGCTGGCAGGCACCACGAAGCCCGCGGGCGCGCGAAGCACCGCCAGATCCATCCGCGGTGAGATGGCGATGATCTCAGCCGGCACGGCCTCGCCGCCATCGCCGCGACGGACCGCAAGATAGCTTCCCGCCTGGCGAAGCACATGAGCGTTGGTGACCAGCACCTCGCCGCCGCAGGGCAGGCAACGCAACGCGACGGCCGCCCCCACCGAGGCGCCATTGGCCTGCAGGCTGACCATGCTCTCGGATGCGATGCGCTGCGCCGGGCTACCCGCGGCCTGTTCCGCCGGCAGCCCGGCGCAGCCCATCAACGCCAGCAAGGCGACAAGACCGAAAGCCGTAGGAGCGAAGCGCATTGGGGGAGAACCTCAGGGTGTTTCCGGCTAACGCGCGAACAGGACGATTCTCAACCTAAGAAACCATTGCCAACGAAAAATTCCCCATCTTGCCCGCGCTGTCATCCCCTGCGAAAGCCCTACCGTAGCCGGGCAAAAAATTCCCGCAGTACCGCGCCGCATTCCGCCTCGCGCACCCCGCCCACCGCCTCCGGCGCGTGGTTGCATTGAGGATGGCTGAACACCCGCGCGCCATGCTCCAATCCCCCGCCCTTGGGGTCGTAGGCGCCGAAGACCACGCGGCCGACCCGGAACAACGAAGCCGCCCCGGCGCACATCGCGCAGGGTTCCAGCGTCACCGTCAGGGTGCAGCCTTCCAGGTGCTTTTTACCCAGCCGGCTCGCCGCCGCGCGCAATGCCAGCATCTCGGCGTGGGCGGAGGGGTCCCCCAGCGCCTCCACTCGGTTGCCGGCACGGGCCAGCACCTGCCCCGCCGCATCTGTCACGACGGCGCCTACCGGCACCTCGCCCCGCCATGCAGCGGCCTGCGCCTCAAAAAGTGCATGTTCCATTGGGGATGGCATGGGCGCAACTTGCGGCGTGGGGCTGCTAGCGTCTAGCAAGGCGTATGCAGAAACTTCCCGTCATCGGCCTGACCTTGGACGCCGAAGAGCCCGGCGGGTATTCTAAATTCCCCTGGTACGCTCTTCGCACGAATTATTTCGCCAGCGTGCGGGAGGCCGGTGGCTTGCCCATTGCACTGCCGCATGACGCGGCAGCAGCAGCGGACTACCTGGCGCTGTGCGACGGAATCCTTGTGACCGGCGGCGCCTTTGATGTCGATCCCGCGCTCTATGGCGACACCGCACTGCACGAGACCGTCAGCCTGAAGCCCACACGGACGGATTTCGAGCTTGCGATCACCCGGGCGGCATTGGCCGCGGGCAAGGCGGTGCTAGGTATATGCGGCGGCGAGCAGCTGCTGGCGGTGGCCTTCGGCGGCACCCTGATCCAACATATCCCCGACAGTATTCAGGATGCACTGGCGCATGAGCAGCCCAACCCGCGCGACCAACCCGGCCATAGCATTGCTATAACATCTGGTACCATCCTGGCGGGAATTGTGGGCGCCACAACGATGATGGTGAACTCTGCCCATCACCAGGCGGTGGCCACCCCCGGCCCTGGCGCGGTGGTAAATGCCATGGCGCCCGACGGCGTGATCGAGGGCATTGAGCACCCCGGCCACCGCTTCGCCCTGGGCGTGCAATGGCACCCCGAATTCAAGGTGGATTCGCGCGACATCGCCATTCTCCGCGCCTTCGTGGATGCCGCCCGTGGATGAGATCGACCCCCCCGGCGAAAAGGGCGAACGGATCGCCAAGTGGCTGGCCCGCGCTGGCGTTGCCAGCCGGCGCGACGCCGAAAAATTGATTTCCGGAGGCCGGGTAAGGCTTGGCGGAAAGGTGGTCACAACACCTGCCACCTTCATCGCCGATGGCGATGCGATCAGCGTGGACAACAAGCCCGTGGCGCAGCCGCAGCGTACCCGCCTGTTCCGCTACCACAAACCTGCCGGCCTGGTGACCACGCACCGCGATCCCGAGGGCCGCCCCACCGTCTTCGAGAAACTCCCCCCTGGCCTGCCGCGCGTCGTCAGCATCGGTCGGCTCGACCTGACCTCCGAAGGTTTGCTGCTGCTGACCAATGACGGCGCCCTGGCACGGCGGCTCGAGCTGCCCGCCAATGGCTGGCTGCGGCGCTATCGCGTGCGCGTCTTCGGCCACCCCGACCCCGCCGATCTCGCCGCGCTGGCCCAGGGGATCATCATCGACGGTGTTCACTACGCGTCGATCTCGGCCGAGATGGACGCCCGGCAGGGCGACAATGCCTGGCTCACCATCGGCCTGCAGGAGGGCAAGAACAGGGAAATCCGCCGCGTGCTGGCGCACCTTGGCTTCCGGGTCTCACGCCTCATCCGCCTCGCCTATGGCCCGTTCCAACTCGGCGCCCTGCCCAAGGGCGCGGTGGAGGAGGTCAACGCCAAGGTCCTGCGTGAACAGTTGGGGATCGCCGCCCCGAAGCGCATTCGCCCGTGAGGGTGATCGCGGGCGCCCATCGCGGCCGCAAGCTGGTGGCGCCGGTGGGCGAGGCCACCCGTCCGACCTCAGACCGTGCCCGCCAGGCACTGTTCGATATGCTGGCCCATGCTCCCTGGGCACCACCCATCGATGGCGTCCGGGTGCTGGACGCGTTTGCCGGCTCCGGCGCGCTGGGGCTGGAGGCGCTTTCGCGCGGTGCGGCGCACGCCACGTTCATGGAAAATTCCCGTCCCGCTCAGGGCGCCATCCGCGCCAATATCGAGACCTGCCGCGAGACTTCGCGCACCACCCTGCTGCCGGCCGACGCCACCCGCCCGCCCCGCGGCAGCAGCCCCTGCGGCCTGGTCTTCCTCGACCCTCCCTATGGCTCGGGCCTGTTACCCCGCGCGCTGTCCGCCCTGGCCGCCCAGGGTTGGTTCGCACCGCATGCGATTCTCTGCCTGGAACTGGCCGTCGAGGAGGCGCTGGAACTCCCAAACGCGATCCTGGCCGACCGCACGCACGGCGCCGCGAGGCTATTGGTGCTGCGGGCGGCATGAACGCGGCCGCAATCGAGGTGGCCTGCGTGATCCCGGCCTTCCGCCAGCCCGGACTGCTGGCCGAAGCGCTGGAGAGCGTCATGGCGCAGACCCTGCCGGGCGTGGCCGCCGTGGTTGTGGATGATGGGTGTCCGATGCCCGAAACACGCGAGGTCGCGCTGGAAGCCGCGATACGGTACCCCGGCCGCGTGCATGCGCTGCACACTGGCAATGCGGGCCTTTCCGCGGCGCGCAATCGTGGCATTGACCACGCATTGGTCGCCTTTCCGCAGGCCCGGGGCATCTACATGCTTGATGCCGACAACCGAATCCTGCCGCGGTTCCTCGAGCGCGGGTTGGCTCTGCTGGACGCTGCCCCGTCGCAGACCGGGTGGTTCTACCCTGATATCGACAGCCTGGGGGTTTGGGACTGCACCGACGCCTCCGGGGAGTTTTCCGCCCTTTCACTGCTGCTGGACAATTACTGTGAAGCCGGCAGCCTGCTGCGCAGAAGCATGCTGGAAACCGGCCTGCGATACGACACCAGCCTCCGCCAGGGATGGGAGGATGTGGAGTTCTGGTTGCAATGCCTGGAGGCCGGTTTTGTGGGCCAGCATCTGCCTGATGCCGGCTTCCGCTATCGTCGCAGGGCAGAGAGCATGCTGGCCGAGAGCGACCGCATCACGCCGCAGCTGCGGAGCGCGATGTGGATCCGACACCCCGGCCTCTACCATCCGCGCGCGATCATGGCGCGCGAGGCTGTTGAGGCACCGCGTCACGCCGTGCTGACCATGGACGACCCCACAGTGCGAATCCTGCACGACCCGCGCCTGGAGGGCAGGACGCTGGATCGTGCCGCCTGGCGGACGGAGATGTGGACCGCCTTCGCCAACCCGCCCGCCCGGCACTATCCCTATGCCACCATCCTCGCGGCACCCGGGGCGCTGCAGGCGCTGGAGGAGCAGCGGCTGCTGCCCTGGGCCTTCTGGTTCGCCACGCTGGCGTTGCACCGTAAACCGGTGGCAGGGCTGGTTTTGCATCGCGGCCGCGCGCCTGTTCTGTCGCTGGCGCAGGAGGCGGCACCGGTGGATGGCGCACATATCCTGTTCATCCGCACTGGCGAATGGCTTCGCGATGTCGCCCTCCATCCCGGTGACGCTGCGCGCCGGATCGCGATCCTGCTGGGTGCCGAGACCGCCACGCGGATCGATGTTGCGCTTCCCGGCCCCGGCACGGCACCGCCCCAGGGTCGCCCGGCGGCCGAGTTGCTGGCCGAATCCGAGGCTTTGGCCATGGCCCACGCCCAAAGCCCCCCTCCACCCTGGCGTCGCCCTTGGGCAATGTCGCGCGACCAGACCGCGCGTTATGTCCTGGCCCGCCAGAATATCGGACTGACGATGCCGGTGGTGCCGCGAGGCCGGAAGCAGGCCCGAGACATCGGCATCATCCAGCCGCTGCACAGCCAGGGTGGGGTGGAGCGCGTGCTGCTACAGCAGGCCATGGTGCTGCGCGACGCTGGCTGGCGGCCGCACCTCTTCGTCACCCAATCGGCCGAGATTGCGATGCTGCCCGGCATCACCGAGGCTTATGCCACCATCAACCTTCTGCAGGTCAGCGGCCGGGAGCATTGGCCCGATCCCGCCCGGGCTTATTTCGGTGCTGAGACCTCGGGGTTTGGCCAGGTAGAGGCATCGGCCGACGCCCTGGGCGCGCTGCTTGGTATGGACGCGGTTCTGAACACGCATTCCCTGGCTGGTCATGCCCTCGCCAACCGGCTGCGCCGCGCCGGCATTCCCACCCTGTTGGGCCTGCATTTGACCGAGCGTGGCCCGTTTGGCGAACCGGTCGGCCCGCCACACTCGGCGCTGGCCTATGAGTACGCCTATGACATGGCGCTGGTGATCTCGGAAAAGCTGCGTGCCTGGTGTGTTGCCCATGGGTGGCCGGCCGAAAAGCTCATGTTGGTGCCCAACGCGCCAGGCTATTCCAGCGCTGCGCGCAGGGCGCGCCTGCCCAGCCAGGGGCGGCGCCTGCGAGCACTCTTCCTGGGGCGGCTTGATGCCCAGAAGGGACTGGAGCGTCTGGCCACGGTCATTCGGCTGACGGCGACCGATATAGATTGGCGGGTGGCGGGTAAAGCTGTCCTGGGCGGTGCGCCACCAGCGCTTGGCGTGCCGATCGAACCGCCGGCCGAGGATGCCGAGGCGCTCGATGATCTCTATGGCTGGGCGGATATCCTGCTGCTGCCCAGCCGATTCGAGGGTGTACCGCTGACCATCCTCGAGGCACAGCGGACGGGCTGCGTGCCCATTGCCACCGATGTCGGTGCGGTGGGGGAGATCATCACCCATGGCCGTGATGGATGGCTGCTGGAGAATGGCGACGACCTGGCCGTGGCCGGCGCGGCTGCAGCGGCACTTCGCAGCCTCGACGCCGACCGGGCGCTGCTGGCACGAATGGCCGCTCACGCCATGCAACGCCTGACCACCGCCCGTTGGGAGGACACGATGCAACCGCTTCTTAAATGGCTTGATGCCAAGGTGGCGCAATGACTCTGTTGGTGAGTGACCTGTCGGCGTTGATGGCTTGCCCCGCCGCGCTGGTCCTGGATGAGGCAGTGGTGGCACCGACGCTGGCGCCAGTCGCCCTTTGGCGGGCCGTGCGGCTTGATGGGGACCAGTGGCTCCTTCATCCGGAAGGTGTGCAGGCCAACACCGGCCTGCAGTTGTCCGCCGCCCCGGCGGGTGTCCTCGGCGTGCTGGCGCCCGAAGCGCCACCTTGGCTGGCCGAATGGCCGGATGGGGCGCCTCCCCTGCTGTTTGATATCGGTGCCTTGACCGGGCTCCTGGCCAATCGTGTCATGGATCTGCAGCAGGCCAATGCCGGGCTGCGCGCAGCGCTGGTCGCACTGCGCATAGAGCATGAGGACGGCCGCGTGGCCATGGCGCGCTGGATGCAAAGCCAGGGCCAGGGCTGGCCGGAGGCGCCGAACCTCATCCATGCCGACCAAACCTCTGCCGCGCGAGCCCTGCCTGCCGGGCGGCTGCGTGAGTCACGGCGCCTTCCGGTAGAGGTGAGCGGATTATGCGCCCTGGCATTGCACTTTGGCGACGCGGAATGCGGGGCAGGAACCGTGCTCCGGCTTCGGCTGGTGGCGCATGAGAGTGGACGGATCTTGGGTGCATGGCGAGTACCGGGCGAGGTGCTGCGTCCAGGCTGGTTGATGCTCGACCTGCCAATGCCGGTCCGGCCCTGGCGCGAGACCGCCATGGTGGAACTGGACTTCGATATTGCGGCTGGGGACCGACTGGCCATGGCGGCGAACGCGGCTCTGCAACTCTTCCGCAGCGGCGCCACGCCGCGCTTTGTGCAGGCCGCGCATTGGGATGGTGCGGCGCATGGTCTAGTGCTGCCCCCGCCTGGCGTCCGTCTGGGCCTGCCAAGCCATGTTTGGGAGGGTGTGCCGCGTCACCTGACCCTGGCGCCGGGTGAGACTCGGGAGGTGTTGATGCCAGCCCTGCCAGTGCTGGGGCTGGACATGCTGCATGCCCGGCTGCGCCTGCTGGGCGGTAGCGCCATGCAGGCGGCCTTGGCCTGTCCAGGCGGCGGCACAGGTTGGCGCGATTTCGACGACGAAGGAGCGCTGGAAATGGCGATGCCGCTGCCTGTCGCCGCACCGCCCACGCTGCCGCTGCGGCTGCTGCTGCGGCAGATCGGCCCGCATGGCTGTGGCTTGGCCTGGGAGGCGCTGGCGGGCTCACGCCTGGCCGCTTGAGGCCGCACCACGCCACAGCCGGCCATCGATGATGACAAGCCCGGCCGCGATCCCGGCCAGACCGATGAGATCATTCGCCGCCAATGCCTCGCCCAGGATCGCCCAGCCCAGCTGGAAGCGGGTGACGGGAATAAGTAGAGTCACCAGCAGCAGATTGACGGCACCGGCCAAGTCCAGCACGCGGAGGTACAGGAGATAGCCGGAGGCAGTGGAGAAGAGCGCGAGGCCCAGCAGTACGCAGGACACTGCAGCGCCGGGCAGGCCTGGGCTGTCCAGCCACATCGCCAGTGGCAGAAGCAGCCTGGCGGAGGCCGAAGTTTGCCCTGCCGCGGCATGGACGGGCGCGATGCCCAGAGCCTGGAATCGTAGCCCCCATTGCCCGGCATGGGCGATGATCGCGCAGAGCATGAGGTTGGCGAGTGGGACCCGCGCCAGCACAATGGATAGTGCCTGGCATTCGCGCACCGCCACGGCGACGAAGAAAAAGCTGCTGCCCCGAAGCACGGGGAGCAATGATACCAGGCACGAGGCGCCGCCAAAAAGGGTGGGGTTCATCCGCCGCCCCTGCCCATCCGGTGCCCGGGGCGCCATCCGCGGGTGCGCTCAGGGTTCGGCGGCGGCCATGTCGTAGGTCACCCACCAGGTGCGCGTCGCTTGCCTGTCATAGAGCGTCCGGGCGCGATAATTGTCGTCAGCGGTGATCCAGCGGATGGTCTCCCAACCGCGGGCGCGGGCGATGCCGCGGAGCGCCGCCATCAGCGCTGGCGCCGCCCCCGAGCCGCGTGCGGCGAGGTCGACGAAGAGGTCATCCAGGAACATCGCGGTTGTCGCTCGCAGCGGCCGCGCATAGGGGCGCCAGTGCGCGAGACCCACGGGCCTGCCCGCCGCATCCTCGCATATCAGTCCGCCTAGCTCGTGCGCGGGGTCATGCAGCCAGGCCCAGACGGTGTCGCGCATCGCCGGTGTTTGCGCCACGCGATAGAATTCGGCGTAGCCGGCATAGAGCTGGTCCCAGAACGCGCGGTGGCGGGGTTCAACGGGCAGGACGCGCATGGTGTCAGAACTCCAGGATTCCGGCGGCGCAAAGGCCACGCATCAGGCCCGCGGCGTGCAGCGTCGATTCCATGCCGCCATCGCGGAGCATGCGCCGCACATCAGGCATGGGCATCACCAACGTCTCCAGCGTTTCGCCCGGTTCGAGCGTCGGTGTCGCCACGCATCGGCAGCCGGTGCCCAGCACCACATGGCAACGGTTGCTGTTGCGCGCGGGGTCAGGCCACAGCCCTCCGACAAGGCGCCAACTCTTGGCCTCGAACCCTGTCTCTTCGAGCAATTCGCGGCTCCCGGCGGTGATGGGGTCGGGGTCCTCGGCATCGATAATGCCACCCGGGATTTCCAATGCGAATTGCCGTGCGCCCTGCCGCCATTGCCGTACCAGCACCACCTCCTCCCCTTCGGTGATGGCGACGACCACCACCCAATCCGGCAGATTCAGCACCCACCAGGGATCGAGGACTGTGCCCGCGGGCGTGCGCACCGCCTCAGCATCGACGCGCAGGAAGCGATGGTCCAGCACGTTGCGGGTGGAGAGCGTCTCCCACCCGCCAGACGCGGGTGGGTCCAACCGCGCCCGGTTGGGGGCGGCGTCGCCGCCCGCCGGGCTCACTCCGCCGCCTGCTGGAGCTGCTGGTTGGCGTATTCCTCTAAGGGCGCGCAGGTGCAGATGAGGTTGCGGTCGCCATGGACATTGTCCACCCGCTTCACGGGCGGCCAGTATTTCTGGGCCCGCACGAAGGGCAGCGGGAAGGCGGCCTGTTCGCGGGTATAGGGGTGGGTCCAGTCGTCGCTCAGCACCTCGAAGGCGGTGTGCGGTGCGTTCTTCAGGACATTGTCGGCGCGGTCGGCGCGGCCCTGCTCGACCGAGCGAATTTCGGCGCGGATGGAGATCATGGCGTCGATGAAGCGGTCGAGTTCGGCCTTGGGTTCGCTTTCGGTGGGCTCCACCATCAGCGTGCCGCTGACGGGCCAGGACATGGTCGGCGCATGGAAGCCGTAATCCTGCAGGCGCTTCGCGATATCCTCGACCAGCACGCCGCCGCCCTGCTGAAAGCCGCGGCAGTCGAGGATGCACTCATGCGCCACCATGCCCTGGCTGCCGCGGTAGAGGATGGGGAAATGGTCGCGCAGGCGGGTGGCGATGTAGTTGGCGTTGAGGATGGCGACCTGCGTCGCACGGGTCAGTCCAGTCGCGCCCATCATGCGGATGTAGGCGTAGCTGATGGGCAGGATGGCGGCCGAGCCGAAGGGCGCGGCACTGACCGGGCCGAAGCCGGTGGCGGGCCCAGCCTCGGCCAGCATGGGATGATTGGGCAGATGCGGGGCAAGATGCGCCGCCACGCCGATGGGGCCCACACCGGGGCCACCACCGCCATGCGGGATGCAGAACGTCTTGTGCAGGTTGAGATGGCAGACATCGGCGCCGATCTTGCCCGGGCTGGTGATGCCGACCTGCGCGTTCATGTTCGCGCCATCCATGTAGACCTGCCCGCCGGCGGCGTGGATGGTCGCGCACATCTCCTGAATGGCTTCCTCGAAGACGCCATGGGTGGAGGGATAGGTGACCATCAGCGCGGCCAGGTTGGCGGCGTGCTGCGCTGTTTTCGCCTTGAGGTCGGCGACATCGATATTGCCGTCCTTGTCGCAGCCGACAACCACAACCTTCATGCCTGCCATCACCGCCGAGGCGGGGTTGGTACCATGCGCCGAGCTGGGGATGAGGCAGATATCCCGATGCGTGTCACCGCGGCCATGGTGATAGGCACGGATGGCCAGCAGGCCGGCATATTCGCCCTGGCTGCCGGCATTGGGCTGCAGCGAGACGGCGGCAAAACCGGTCACATCCGCCAGCCAGGATTCCAGCCGGCGGATCATGGCGATGTAGCCGCGTGCCTGGTCGGCCGGCGCGAAGGGGTGGATGTTGGCGAAGCCGGGGAAGGTCACCGGGATCATCTCGGCGGTGGCGTTCAGCTTCATGGTGCAGGAGCCGAGCGCGATCATGCTGCGGTTCAGCGCGACGTCTTTGTCCTCCAGCCGCTTGATGTAGCGGAGCATGGCGTGTTCGGAGTGGTGGCTGTTGAACACCTCCGCCGTCAGGATGGCGGAGTGGCGGGTGAATGTCGCCGGGATGCCGCCGGCCACGGCACCGAGCTTCGTGCCACCCAGGATGCCGGCGAGCTCCGCCAGTTCCTCGCGCGTCACCGTCTCGTCCAACGCCACCGCCACCGCGGCGTCGAGGCGGCGCAGGTTGAAGCCTGCCGCAAGCGCTGCGGTCATCACCCGGTCGGTCTCGGCACCGGTCTCGAACACCACGGTATCAAAGAAGGCTGCGTGGCGATGCGGGAAGCCCGCGGCGCCGGCCAGCAGCCGGGCCTGCAGCGACACACGCCCGGCGATGCGCTTCAGCCCCTCGGGGCCGTGCCAGACCGCGTACATGCCAGCCATCACTGCCAACAGAACCTGAGCGGTGCAGATGTTCGAGGTCGCCTTCTCGCGCCGGATATGCTGTTCACGGGTTTGCAGCGCGAGGCGCATGGCCGGCGTGCCGGCCACATCAACCGAGACGCCCACGAGGCGCCCAGGCAGCAGGCGCTTCAGCGCATCCTTTACCGCGATGAAGGCCGCATGCGGCCCGCCATAGCCCAGCGGCACGCCGAAGCGCTGCGAGGAGCCCACCACGATATCGGCGCCCATCTCGCCCGGCGGCGTCAGCAGCACGAGGGAGAGCGGGTCTGCCGCCACGATCGAAATCGCGCCCAGCGCGCTGGCCACTTCGATCTCGGGCGAGAGGTCGCGCAGCTCACCTGTGCTGCCGGGATATTGCAGCAGGATGGCGAAAGGCTTTTCGGCGGCGATGGTGTCCAGCAGCGCCGCCACCTCGGCGACCACAACCCGGAAGCCCACCGGTTCCGCCCGCACCCGCACCACTGCCAGCGTCTGCGGATGGACATCGTCCGCCACCACCAGGGTGGTGGATTTGCCCTTGTGCGCGGCATGGGCCATGGCCATGGCCTCGGCTGCTGCTGTCCCCTCGTCGAGCAGGCTGGCGTTGGCCACCGGCAAGCCGGTCAGGCTGGTCACCATGGTCTGGAAATTGACCAGGGCTTCGAGGCGCCCCTGGGCGATTTCGGCCTGATAGGGGGTATAGGCCGTGTACCAGCCGGGATTTTCCAGAATGTTCCGCAGGATCACCGGCGGCGTGTGGGTGCCGTGATAGCCCAGGCCGATCAGGCTTTTGACCTGGCTGTTGGCTTCGCTGAGCGCGCGCAGTTCGGCGATCGCCGCCGCCTCGTTCACCGGTGCGGGCAGTGCGGAGAGGTCGCTCTCGCGGATCGCGGCGGGGACGGTGCGGGCGGTGAGTTCCTCCAGATCGGTCGCCCCCACCACCTTGAGCATGGCGGCGATTTCGGCCTCGGTGGGCGCAATGTGGCGGCGGGCGAACTCGCCCTGGTCTTCCAGCGTGGTCAGGGCATCGAGCGACATCACAGGGTCTCCACGAAGGCGGCGTAGGCGTTCTCGTCCATCAGGTCGTCGGGCAGGGCGCCCTGGGGCTCGATCCTGAAGAACCAGCCCTCGCCCGTCGGCTCGCTGTTGATCAAGGCGGGGTTGTCCACCAGCGCGGAATTGACCTCGATCACTCGGCCGGCCAGGGGTGCATAGACGTCGGAGGCGGCCTTGACGCTCTCGACCACGGCAATGGCCTCACCCACCGCGACCTCGCGGCCCACCTCCGGCAGGTCGACGAAGACGACATCACCGAGCGCATTCTGCGCATGGTCGGTGATGCCCACCGTGGCGGTGCCGCCTTCCAGGCGCACCCATTCATGGTCCTTGGAGAATTTCGTGTCCGACATGGTTCGGGGCCTTTCAGCGGGCGTAGCGATGGGGATGGAAGGGGAGGGGTGCGACGCGGGCTGGAAGGCCTTTGCCGCGCACCATCAATTCGAGAGGTGTGCCATCGGCCGCGTGGTTCCGCGCGACATAGCCCATGGCGACAGGGGCATTGACTGAGGGGCCGAAACCGCCGGAGGTGATCTCGCCCACCGCCACGCCGCTGGCCTGGATGGGCGTGTGGCCGCGGGCGGGCTGCCGCCCCTCCGGTTGGATGCCGACGCGCAGGCGGGACACGCCATTGTCGAGTTGGTTGCGGATGGTCTCGGCGCCGCAAAAATTCCACTCCATGCGGCGGCGCTTGCCGATGGACCAGACGAGATTGGCCTCGACTGGCGTCGTCGTCTCGTCGATGTCATTGCCATAGAGGCAGAGCCCGGCCTCAAGCCGCAACGAATCGCGCGCCCCCAGCCCCGCCGGCATCACACCGGGCAGCGCCAGAAGTTGCCGGGCGAATTTCTCAGCATCCTCGGCAGGGACCGAGATCTCCACCCCATCCTCGCCGGTATAGCCGGAGCGGGAGATGATCATGCCCTGGCCGGCCCAGACACCCATGAATTTCAGCCCTGCAACATCGGGCAGGATGGTTGCCAGGGACGCGACCGCGCCTGGGCCTTGCAATGCCAGGAGTGCGCGGTCTGTGAGCGCCCGCAGGCGCACGCCCGCGGGTAGCGCCGCTTCGATCAGCGGCAGGTCGATCTGCTTGCGGCTGGCATTGACCACCAGAAACAACCGGTCGCCCATGTTGCTGAACATGAAATCGTCGATGATGCCGCCGGCCTCGTTCAACAGGACGCCATAGCGCTGGCGCCCGGGCTTCAGGCCCTGCACATCGGCCGGTGTCAGGGCTTCCAAAGCGGCTGCCGCACCTTCGCCCACCAGTTCGGCCTGGCCCATATGCGAGACGTCGAACAAGCCTGCCGCGGCGCGGGTATGCAGGTGCTCAGCCATGATCCCGGCCGGGTATTGCACGGGCATGGAGTAGCCGGCGAAGGGCACCATGCGCCCGCCAAGCTCGCGATGCAGCGCGGCCAGAGGTGTTTCGAGTAGGTCCTGCGATTCAGCCACAAATCCCCCAGCCACATCCGCGGCGGTTGAGTTTCGTGACCCCCCTCTGTCCGTGGACCTGAGAGATTCATGGCATGATCCTGCTCGGACCATCCCACTTTCTCCTTCGGTGCCCCGCCTTACGGCGAGGGCTTTCCAGAGTTCCCTATTCCACGCGGCCCTTGGTGCCTGAGCGTTTCCGGGGGCCGGTTGCGCCTTCGGCGGGGGTTTTCAGGCCCCTCTCTCCCGCGCGGAATCAACGGGTACGCAGGGCATACAGGCCACTCGGCGCCGAAGCAACATGGGTTGTTGGAAATCCTGGGCCATCCGCCCTGAATGCTGGGGCTTTCCGGCACGGTTGCGGGCGAGATGGCGCTAAACGCGGCAGGAGTGCCCTCAGCGCGGGCCGCGGCGACGGTTCAGCGCCAGTTCCGCCTCGGTCAGCAGGAAGCCCAGCACGATGTAGTAATCCGAGCCGCGGCGGGTTTCCGACACCGGTAGGATCAGCTCGATCGGCTCTGAGGTCTGCCGCGTGTTGGTGCTGTTGGCCGGGAAGGTCAGTGCCTGGGTGACGACCTGGCGGTTGAGCAGGTTGCCCGAGCGGTCCGTGACGCCGACGACCAGCGGGACGCTCAATTGCCTGGCCCCGGCGGCGCCGGGGCCGCGATCGGCCTGAACAATGACACCGAACTGTACGGAAATACTGCGGTCGTCGCGCGCCGGCCGGCAGCGGCCATTGGCGATGCCGATCAGCCGGGCGTCGATGACGAGGTTGGTCAGGTCGGGCGCGGCATCGTCACGATAGCGCGTGAGGTCCACCATATCAGGCACCAGGCCGGGCTCCGGGCAGGCGACCAGCAGATCCTCGGCGCGGGGGCCGCTGCAGGCCGCCAGCAGCGCCAGGGCCAAAACCATCAAAGCGCGCATGAACCATACCCCCTGTTGCGGCTGGCCAACCCGGTGACCCTGCCTGTAGAACAGCCCATATGCCCCGAACCACGCCCCTTCGGAAGTGATGCCACCCATGCCCGACCAAATGACCAAGCCCGAGCTGCATGTCCTGCTCGCCGGACCGCGCGGCTTCTGCGCCGGCGTGGACCGCGCGATCAAAATCGTGGAGGAGGCGATCCGGCAGTACGGCGCGCCCGTCTATGTTCGGCACGAGATCGTGCACAACCGCTTCGTGGTGGAGAGCCTGGAGCGGCAGGGCGCCGTGTTTGTCGAGGAGCTCGACGAGATCCCCGATGACGGGAAGCCGGTGGTGTTTTCCGCCCATGGGGTGCCGAAGGCGATCCCCTCCGAGGCGGAACGTCGAAAAATGTTCTACCTCGACGCCACCTGCCCGCTGGTCAGCAAGGTGCATCGCGAGGCCGAGCATCACCACGCCCGCGGCCGCCACATCCTGATGATCGGCCATGACCATCACCCCGAGGTGATCGGCACCATGGGGCAGCTGCCCGATGGCTGCGTGACGCTGGTCGAGGACGAGGCTCAGGCGCGGAATGTGCAGCCGCCGGCTGGTGAGCCGCTGGCCTTCATCACCCAGACCACACTCTCGGTCGATGACACGGCGGAGATGGTGCGCATCCTGACCGAGCGCTTCCCTGGCATCTCGGCGCCCGCGAAGGAGGATATCTGCTACGCCACCACCAACCGCCAGGCGGCGGTGAAGGAGATCGCGCCGCGCGCCGATCTGATGATCGTGGTGGGAGCGCCGAATTCCTCCAACTCGCTCAGGCTGGTTGAGGTGGCGCAGCGCGCCGGCGTGGCGCGCTCCATCATGGTGCAGCGGGGCCGGGACCTGGACCTGGCCGTGCTGGAGGGGGTGGCCACAGTGGGCGTGACCGCCGGTGCCTCGGCGCCCGAGGTGCTGGTGGAAGAGGTGCTGGACCGGCTGCGTGAGCGGTTTTCGCTTCGCACCGAGGAGGTGGTCGTGGCGGAGGAGAAGATCATCTTCAAGCTTCCGGCGGCGCTGACCCAGGCCGCAGTCTGACGCGATTGTGGCTGTCTATACCGACGTTTCGGACGAGGCGCTGCGCGCATTCCTCACCGACTATCCCTTGGGCGAACTGGTCGCCTTCCGCGGCATCGCCGAGGGAGTGGAGAACAGCAATTTCTCGATCAAGACCACCACAGGGGACTATATCCTGACGCTGTATGAGCGGCGGGTGGACCCGGCGGAACTGCCCTGGTTCCTGGGATTGATGGAGCATCTCGTGCGCCATGGGCTGGATTGCCCGGCGCCGGTGCGTGGGCGCGATGGGCATGCGCTGCGGGCGCTGGCCGGCCGCCCGGCCGCGATCTGTACCTTCCTGCCCGGCGTATGGCCGCGGCGGGTGCGGCCAGAGCATCTGGCGCCACTGGGCGAGGCACTGGCGCGGCTGCACCGCGCGGGGGCAGATTTCGCGCCGCAGCGGCCCAATGCGCTGGGGCCCGCGGGCTGGGCGCCGCTGCTGGAGCGTTGCCGCGCGGATGGCGACACGGTGCAGCCTGGCCTGATCGCGGCGTTGGACGCGGCGCTGGCAGGTATTCTGGCGGCCTGGCCGGGCGCGCTGCCGGTTGGCCATATCCATGCCGACCTCTTCCCCGACAATGTGTTCTTCATGGAGGAACCAGGCGGCGGGCCGCGGGTTTCGGGCATCATCGACTTCTATTTCGCCTGCACCGACCTGCTGGCCTATGACATCGCGGTCTGCCTGAACGCCTGGTGTTTCGAGGCGGATTTTTCCTTCAACGTGACGCGCGCACGCGCGCTGCTGCGGGCCTATTCCGCGGTGCGGCCGCTCTCGCCGGCGGAACGGGCGGCATTGCCCGTGCTCTGCCAGGGGGCCGCGCTGCGCTTTCTGCTGACGCGGTTATTCGATTGGGTGAATACCCCGCCTGGCGCCATGGTCACCCGCAAGGACCCGCTGGAATATTTTCGGAAGCTGCGGTTCTTCCTGAGTGCTGAGAATGCGGAGGCGGTGGGTGGATAAGGTTGAGGTCTGGACCGATGGGGGCTGCAAGCCCAATCCTGGCCCCGGGGGCTGGGCGGCCATCCTGCGCTTCGGCGCAACGGAGAAGGAGTTGACCGGTGGCGACCCCGCCACCACCAACAACCGCATGGAGCTGACGGCGGCAATCATGGCGCTGGAAGCGCTGCGGCGCCCCTGCGAGGTCGTGGTCCATACCGACAGCGAATATGTCCGCAATGGTATGGAGCGCTGGATCAAGGGCTGGGTGCGCAACAACTGGCGCAATGCGGCGAAGGAGCCCGTGAAGAATTTTGAGCTCTGGCAGCGGCTGCTGGCGGCGGCCAAGCCGCATCAGGTGGAATGGCGCTGGGTGCGGGGCCACAATGGCGATGTGATGAACGAACGCGCTGATGTGTTGGCCACCCGGGCGAGGGAGGAGGCTACGGGTTGATCTGCTGATGACCGGCCCGAATTGCGAGGTCCCGGTCATCGGCTCGTTCTTCGCGCACGCCGCCGACGAGGCGTGGATCATCTGAGGCCATAGGGCAGCCGGATCACGGGATTCCGGGTGCCCCGGCGTGGTATCGGGCACCGCTTGTTCGAGAAGGTGACAACCACAGCTGCGGCCGCCCCCCCCTCAAGCATCAGCTCGGGCATCGCAGGTTGATGCCCTGCCCCGTGCCGCCGCCGGCGGCGGGGATCTGGCCGCTGGGCACCACCTGCCCCACCACGGGCCGGATCTCGGAGTTGGAGGTGACACAGATCAGCCTCGCCATGGTACCCGGCAGCACACCCCCAACCTGAGAGTTGAGCATGACGAGACGGGCATGGGCCGCAACCGCGCCGAGGGCGACCCCGCCGGCGAGGAAGCCGGCGGCGAAGATGGCGATGGGGGAAGCGCGCATTTTAAGTTCCTTGGCTGGAAGCCAGGACCATGCTCCTTCCTGGCCAGCCGCGTCCATTCGGCGCGGGCTATCTGCGCAATAGGCGCGGCCTTGCTCCCGCCCCGCCACCAGCATCGCCACGCGTGCCCGCTCACTGGCCAGAAAGGCCAACACGCCTTCGCCACGCGGCGTCAGCGCGTCGCCGGCGTATTGGGTGAACGACAACCGGTCGTGGTCGCCGTCGCCTGATGTCAGGTCGTGCTGATGCCGCCGGATCGGCCCCGCGACGCCCGGCAGAAGACATGCGGGTTGTCCAAACTCGCCAGCCAATCCAGGTCGATCGCCGCGCCACAATCCACCATCTCCGAGACTGGCTCGGGGAGCACTTCGTACTGGTACCCCTGTGCGTCGAGGATCGAAAAAATCTCGCCGACGAAGCCACGCGGGTCGGCCATCAGGAAATTGTGGATCTCGAGGTCGATGACCGGCCGCTGTGCCAAAAGCGCCGGCGCACCGCGCAATACCGCGAGCTCGCTGCCCTCCACATCGATCTTCAGCAGGTCGACCCTGGTGCCGGGCGGCAATTCATCATCCAGCCGATACACCTCCATCACTGTATCGGAGGCGACATCGACCGCGGCATTGCCCACGATCGTGTTGCCGCCATTCGGGCGATAGCCCACCGCGCCGCGCGCGGCGCCCAGGGCCCGGTTCGTCAGCGTGATGTTGCGGCAACCGTTGCGGCGGATATTGCCGAGGAAAATCTCGGCATTGCGCTGGCTCGCCTCCCAGGTCAGCACCCGGCCGGTCTCGCCCACGAGCCGCGAGAACAGGATCGAGAACAGCCCGTGATGGCCGCCGATATCGACGACGGTGAAGCCGGGATGGACATTGTCCAGCACCCAGCGCCGCTCGGGGATCAGCGGATCGGTGCCGTCATCATACCAGTCGCGGGCGGTCTCGTCGGCCACGAGGAAGTCTATGCGGTGCGTGCCGAAGGCATGCCCCTTGACGAGGTAGGGTTCGAAATCATCAGGCAAGAAGAGGTTCCTCAAGCGGGTTTGCGCCGCATCCCGGGTGGCCGAGGCGCGTCAATGAACGCCCCCGGACTGGTAGGGGCTGTCGAGGCTGAAAGCGGGGATGGCCGCATCGAAGGCCTCGCCGCTGATGGTCTCCACCATGTGGTAGGCCCCGCGCATGAAACCCGAGGGCGTCGGAAGCGGGGTGCCGGAGGTGTATTCGAAATTTTCGCCGGGCTCGAGGATGGGCTGCTCGCCCACCACGCCCTCGCCATGGACGCGCTGGGTGCGGCCCTGGCCGTCGGTGATGAACCAGGTGCGGCCGCGCAGCTGCACCGTGACGCTGCCCTCGTTGAGGATCTCGACGCGATAGGCCCAGACATACTGGCCCCGCTCGGGTTCCGACTGATCCTCGAGATAGAAGGAGCGGACCGAGACCCGCACGCCCCTGGTCGTGGCGGAATAGGCCAGTGGTCGGGTTGTCATGCGCGGCGCAACGCGGCCGTGGCCAGCCCGGCGCCAATCAGCGCCGTGCCACCGGCACGGTTGAACCAGGCCCGCACGCTGGGGCGCCGCACCTGCTCGCGCAGCCGGGCGGCGAGGGCGGCATAGGCCATCACATTCACTGCGCCGATCGTCACGAAGGTGGCCAGCATCACCAGCGCCTGCGGGGCATAGGCGGCTTCGGCGGAGAGGAATTGCGGGATGAAGGCGACGAAGAAGCCGATGCTCTTCGGGTTCAGCACGGTGACGATGAAGGCGTCACGAAAGGCACGGGTGGCGGGCAGCGCGGCCGGGGCCTCCACCGGCGCTCGCCAGAGTTTTATGCCGAGCCAGACCAGATAGGCTGCACCCGCCCACTTCAACACCGAAAAAGCCAGGGCGGAGGTGGCGAGCACCGCCCCCAGCCCGAGCAGGCTGAGCGAGAGCGCCACAGCATCGCCCAGCACCACGCCGGCCACGGTGGGCATGGCCGCGCGCCAGCCGCCCGTGGCCGCGCGCCCCAGCACGAAGATCACCACCGGCCCCGGGATCGCCACAGCGATCGCCGAGGCCAGGGCGAAGCCGAGCCAAAGTTCGAGGCTCATTCCGCCGCCAGCGCTAGCGGCGAGGCGGCATCGAGCGCCTCGGCCAGGTCGTCGATCAGGTCGGCCACGTCTTCCAGGCCCACGCTCAGGCGCACCGCGCCGTCGGAGATGCCCAGCTTGGCCCGCTCATCGGCGCCGATGCGCAGATGGGTGGTGGTGGCGGGATGGGTCACCATGGACTTGCTGTCGCCGAGGTTGTTCGAGATGTCGATCACCTGCAGCGCATCCATGAACCGGAAAGCGGCCTCTTTTCCGCCCTTCAGCTCGAGCGTCACCAGCGTGCCGCCGCCGGACATCAGGCGCAGTGCCAGGGCATGCTGCGGATGGTCGGCGCGGTAGGGGTAGCGCACCTGGGCGATCTCGCTGCGCTCGGCCAGGAAATCGGCGATGGCGGCGGCCGAGCGCATCATGGCGTCCACCCTCAGCTTCAGCGTCTCCAGCCCCTTCAGGATCACCCAGGCGTTGAAGGGTGACATGGCGGGGCCGGTGTTGCGCACGAAGGGCTGCAGCACCTCATCCACCCATTTCTTATTGGACAGGATAGCGCCACCCAACACGCGGCCCTGGCCGTCCATGTGCTTGGTGCAGGAATAGACGACAATGTCGGCCCCCTGGGTCAGCGGCTTCTGCAGCAGGGGGGTGGCGAAGACATTATCGACCACCACCAGCGCGCCGGCAGCATGGGCCAGCTTCGCCACGGCCGGCAGATCCACCAGGTCCAGCATGGGGTTCGAGGGCGTCTCCAGCAGCACCATCGCGGTCGGGCGGCTCAAGGCCTTCGCCCAGGCGTCGAGGTCCGAACCATCGACGAATTCATGGGTGATGCCGTAGCGGCCGAGGAGATTGGCCACGATCCAGTGGCAGGAGCCGAACAGCGCGCGGCTGGCCACGACGTGATCACCCACCTTGAGGTGGCTGAGCATGGCGGAATGCACCGCCGCCATGCCGGTGGCGGTCAGCCGGCAAGCCTCGGCACCCTCCAGCGCACAGAGACGGTCTTCCAGCATCGAAATGGTGGGGTTTGCGAAGCGGCTGTACTGGTACCGCTCGATCTTGTTCTCGAAGGTCGCCTCGGCCTGGGCCGCGTCGTCATAGACGAAGCCGGAGGTGAGGTAGGGGATCTCCGCCGTCTCGGCATTCTCGGAGCGGCGAAGGCCGCCGCGCACGAGGAGAGTGGCGGGTCGGAATTGGCGTGCCATGGATCGAAGCCCAATCAATACGAGGCGTCCGGCCCCCAAATGGTGAGGGGGCGAAGCAGGGGTTCACCCTGCATCGGCCTGTTTAGCGCGTTTATTTCACCTCGCCGCAAGCTGGCCGGACAAATCGCGAGGAGCCTTGCGGCTGGAGGTAGGATTATGCCTGGATGCGGTGGCGCGCAAGAGGCCCGTCAGGTGGCTTTGCCCCCCGACACCCCCCAGCAAGGGCCGGAAGGCCCCTGCACCCCATGAGAAAGCCCACTCCGTCAGTCGGTTCTTGCGCCGGAGATGCGGACCATCTCTTGCCACATCGGACGCTCACGCCGGATTCGTGCGGAGACGTCCTCGGGCGTGCTCCAAAGCGTGCGGGCGCCGGCGGAGAGAAATCTGCGCTGCGTGACCGGATCGTCGTACGCCTCGCGAATTGCGGCGTTGCAACGGCCGACCACCGCTGCTGGCGTGCCCGCAGGTGCCGCCAATGTGGCGAAGGTGGAAACCGAGAAGCCGGGCACGCCGCCCTCAGCCATAGTGGGAATTTCGGGGAACGTGGGCCATCGCTCCTCCGAGGTGACCGCGACGGCATGGATGCGTCCTTCGCCCAGAAGCGGAGCAAAGCTCGCGAGATTGTCGAAGCTGAACTGCACGTCACCGCGAAGAAGCGCAGTGAGAATTTCCGCGCCGCCACGAAACGGCACCGCGGTGGCCCCGAGGTCCATGCGCTGGTTGAACCATTCCGAACAGAGGTGCGGCGTGGTGCCGACGCCGATATGCCCATAATTCAACCGCCCCCGGCGCTCCCGCGCCCAGGCGAGAAACTCCGCCATCGTGCGGGCCGGGCAGTGTTCGGGCGCGACGACCATTGCGTTGGTCTGGGTCCAGGCCGGCGCGATCGGCACAAGATCACGGTCCGCGTCATAGGGCAGCCGCGCGAAAAGGAATGGGTTGATGAGCCAGACGCCGGTGATGGCGATGCCGAGAGTGTAGCCATCCGCTGGGCTGCGAGCCAGGGCTTCCATGGCAATGTTGCCGCTGGCGCCGGGGCGGTTGTCGGGCTGTATGGTTTGCCCGAGTTTATCGGAGAGGCGTTCGGCCACCAGACGCGAGAGCGTGTCGACGCCACTGCCGGGTGGGAAGGGGATCAGCAGCCGGACCGGTCGACTGGGCCAGTTGATCTGAGACAAGGCAAGTTTGGGTGTTGCCAGACCAACTGCGAGCAGCGTGCGGCGATGAGGAACCATATGGCGAACCCTCCGTGAGGGTATCTTCAACCCAATTCGGCGTTACTACAACTGGTAAAGGTCTAAGGCCCGTTCAGCCCTGTTTGGCCGCTGAACATGTATGCCCAACCTGGGCAACGCCGCGGACCGACTATAAAATATTTCAATCAGGCCCGGCTGAAAATTGACAAATTAAGATAAATATCCTATACTCTGATGCTTCGTTGTTTCCATAACCGCATCCACCACCCAAGCAGCCACCCCGCCCAGGGCGGCGAATTTGTCCCCAAACGTGAATTTGCGCGAAATACGCATGGCGCCTGGGGCGGGCGTTTTACCCGTCCTGGTATTTGTCCGCAAACGACATCAATACGTTATCCCATGCGGATCGGCGTGAGGTCCTGGAACCAGGCCTGCGCCTGCACGAACCCCTGAACCCGGCGCGACAGCCCGCGTGGGTTCACGTCATGCACCACCCAGAGCCACATCGCCTGGTCCACCATCCGCGCATGCAGCCGGGCCAGGATTCGGTTCTGCTCCGCGGGGTCGAAGGCGCGGCGTGCGGCTTCGCAGAGGTCGTCGCACTGCGCGTCCTGGAAATTGCCCCAGTTGAAGCCGCCCACCACGCGGCCGCGGCCATAGGCGGGGCCGAGCAGCCCGATATCCGGGTCCCAGAAACCCCAGGAATTGTTGATGCCGTGCATGCCGCGGTTCTCGGCGCCCTCGGCGCTGGCACGACGCCGGGCGCGAAGCGCCTCCCAGTCCATGACTTCGAATTCCAGCTCGATGCCGACGGCGCGGAAATCCTGCTGGATCGACTCGTTCATCGGCATGGGCTGCATCTGGCCCGAGCCCGAGGGCGCCACAATGAACTTGGTGCGCATCGGGTTCGCGCGGGAGTAGCCGGCCTCGGCCAGCAGGCGCCGCGCGCGGTCGGGGTCGTATTTGATTTCGAAGCTGGGGTTGCCGAACCAGGGGTGATTGTCGTTCACCATGCCCTTGGCCGGCAAAGCGAGGCCGCCCAGCAGTTGCACCAGCGCGTCGCGGTTGATGGCCAGGTTGGCCGCCTGCCGCACCCGCACATCGCGGAACGGGCTGTCCGGCAGATGGCTCAGTTGATGGCACCAGATATGCGGATAGGCATTGGTCGGCACCTGGAAGCCGGCCGAGCGCAGCCGCGGCACCGCGTCGGGCGGCGGCGCCTCGATGAAATCGACCTGGTTGGACAGCAGGGCGGCAATTCGCGTCAGGCTGTCGGGCATCGGTAGCAGGGCCAGACGTTCATGCCGCGGTCGCCGGCTTTCCTGCCAGTATTCGCCGTTCCGCCGTGCTTCCAGGCGTTCGCGCGCCACCACCCGGTCGACGATATAGGGGCCGGTGCCGGAGGGGCGTTCGGCGAAGCGCTCCCAGTTGTTCCCCACCTCGGCGAAGCGGGCGGGGGAGGAGAAGAAGACATTGGCCATGATGTAGGGGAAGACGGCGTCGGCTGTCTTGGTCTCGATCTCCACGGTCGCCGCGTCGCGCACCCGCCAGCGGGCGATGTTGCCGGTGAAGAGGCTGCCCTGGGCGGCCTGCTGCCGGTCGAATTGCGGCGCCTCACGGTCGAGCAGCTTGCCGAGGTTCCAGGCCACCGCTTCCGCATTGAACAGGCTGCCGTCGTGGAAGCGCACGCCTGATCGCAGCCGGAACGTCCAGGTCTTGCCGTCATCGGCGACGGACCAGGCTTCCGCGAGGCTGGGCCGCAGCGTGGCCGCCCGATCGGCCGAGGTGAGGTCCCAGGCGATCAGCGGGTCGTAGAAGGTGATGCCACAGAAGCGGTTGCCCTCGGAGCCCTGGCTGGGCTGGCCGGTCGTCAGCGGGATATCGCCCACCGTCATGGCCACGCGCAGTGTAGAGGGGGCCTGGGCGGCGGCGGGGCCGGCGGCGCCTATGGCGGCGGTGCCGAGCAACAGGTCGCGACGGTTCATTGGACAAAACTCCTCTGCGGACAGGGGAGCGTCGCGCGGGGCCGCGGCCGGCGCAAGCGGCCTATGGCAGGACCTCGCCCCGCCAGAGGCGCTCCAGCAAGGCGCCGGCGGGCAGATTGCCCAGCACCGGTGCAGCCAACTCGGTGAATTTTTCCGACAGCTCTCCGTCCGAGAGGGGCATGTCCGGGTCACCCTTTCGGGTGGGCTGGTGGTGCGTGAGCGTGCGGTTGTCGCGCAGCGTGACGGTAAGGTTGGCGGCGCGCTGGCGCGGATAGGCCTGCGCCAAGGCCGGGTCCAGGCTGACCGAGACGCGCGGCATGATGGCGCGGATCGCCGGGCTTGCGAGGTTCTCCGCCGAAAACGCCGCCTGGCGCACGGCGCCGATCTCCAGCAGCGCGCCCATGCAGTATTGCGCGGAGAAGCGGCACTCCTGCTCGGTGCGGGCATCGGGCCGGTCGCAGACATCCTTGGTCGCGGTGTAGCCCCCGATGTGTATCCGGGCGATGTCCTCGGGCGCAAAACGATGCTCGGCCCGCAGCGCGATCATGGCGTCCAGAGCCGGAAAAATATGACCGCAGCAGCCGTGATTCTTGAAGGTCATGGCGGTGATCAGAGGCGGGCCGTCGAGGTCGGCCAGCGCCTGCTCCCAATTGCCCGTGCCGGCCGAGGTTGCTGCGGCGAAGCCCACCGGCCCGTGCAGCACATCGAGCGCCCCGGTCATGCCGGCGGCGGCGGACATGGCGGCCAGAGTGCCGGCCTCCGCCGCATGGCCGGGGTGCAGCGGCTTGCTCATCCCATCGCCGCGGAAGGCCTGCTGCAACCCGCCCGTCATGGTGGTTGCCAATGCGATGGCGTGGGCGATGCGGGTTGCGTCGCAGCCCAGCACCACCGCCACCGCCGCGGCAGCGCCCATGGTCCCCACGGTGCCTGTGGTATGCCAGAAACGGTAGTGGCTGGGTGTCACCGCCATGCCGATGCGGCATGCCACCTCGTAGCCTGCGGTGATGGCGCGGTGCAGGGTTTCCAGCGAGGCGCCGTGGTGCTGGGCCGCGGCAAGGGCCGCGGCAATGGTCACGCTGCCGGGATGATGGCCGCTGTCACGATGAATGTCGTCGAACTCGACGATATGCGCCGCCACGGCGTTCAGCAGCGCGGCATGGCGGATGCCCGAGGGCTGACCGTCCACATAGCAGATGGCGCGGCCGGCCCCGCGCTCATCGGCCAGCGCGCGGGCCATCAGCGTGGCCGGCGGATGCGGCGCGCCGGCCGATACGCAGGCGAACCAATCCACCATGGCGCGGCGCACATGATGCGTCGGGGCCTGCACCCGGGCCGCGTGCTCGGCCAGCACCAGCAACGGATTCATGGCGTGTTGCGCCTCAGCACCTCGCGGTTGATCACCATTTCCTGGTCCAGCGTGCCGTTGAAATGGCCGATGATGCTCTCGACGCAGGAGATGCCCATGCGCTGCATGCCCTGCACCGTGCCGGCGGCGGAATGCGGCGTGACCAGCGTGTTGGGGGCGGAGAGCAATGGGTTGGAGGCGACGACTGGTTCATCCCAGAACACGTCCAGCCCAGCGCCGGCAACCTTGCCGCTGTGTAGAGCGGCGGCCAGCGCCGGCTCATCCACCAGCGTGCCGCGGGCGGTGTTGATGAAGCGGGCGCCGTCCTTCATGCCTGCAATGAATTCGGCGTTCACCATGCCCCGCGTCTCGCTGTTCGAGGGGCAATGCACGGTGACGAAATCCGCTGCCGCCAGGCCCTCATCGAGCTTCACCGGCGTGAAGCCTGCGCCGATGATGGTGTTGCGCGCGACATAGGGGTCATGCACCAGCACATTCATCCCGAAGGCGGCGCAGAGCCTGGTCACCCGCCCGCCGATCCGCCCGAAGCCCAGCACCAGCACCGTGCGGCCCGAGAGATCCCAGCACACCGGGGCATCCACGCTGGACCATTTCTGGGCCCGCGTGTTGGTGTCGAAAATCTTGGTCTGCTTTGCCAGGTTGAGCATGAGCATCAGCGCATGTTCCGCGACGCTCAACGCATTGGCGTAGGCCGTGACGGTCAGCGGAATGCCGCGCTTGGTCAGCGCCGGCACATCCACGGCATCATAGCCCACGCCGTGCCGCGCCACGATGGAGAGCTTGGGCGAAATCGAGAGAAAATCCTCATTGATCGGTGTGGCACGCACCACGATGGCCTCGCCGCGCGACATCGCCGCCATGAGCGCCGCGCGGTCAGAGGGGTCTACCGCCTCGTGGGTGAAGCCGGGTTCGGCATCGAGTCGGGCGACGGCATCGGGATGGACGCCACGGAGGAAGACGACATGGGGCATGGGCTTATTCCAGATTGGCGGCGGGGCCGAGAATGGCCTCGCGCATGCGGGCCTGCAGGATCACCCCCTCACGCGGGGGCAGCACAAGCGGCAGGGTTTCGGCATCGATTTTTGCTACGGCGAAGAACGGCCCGGCATCGGCATGGATGGCCGCGCGCAGGCCCGGCACCTCGTCGGGGCGCGTCACGAACATGCTGTGCTTGATGCCCGCGCCGCGCGCCATGGCCACCAGATCCACCCCATGCCCTGTCGCCGTCTCCTGCATCCCCGTCTCGCCATAATGCTCGTTGTCGCAGACGAGGATGGAGAGGTTCTTCGGCGCCTGCACCGCGATGGTGGCGAGCGAGCCCACACCCATCAGCATCTCGCCATCGCCGGTGATGACGAGCACCCGACGCTCGGGCTGCGCAATGGCCAGGCCAAGGCCGATCATCGCCGCCCCGCCCATCGCGCCCCACAGTGGGAAATTCAGCGCGCAATCGCCGACCGAGGTGATATCCCAGGCCGGCGCCCCGAGCCCCGCGATCACCGCCATGTCGCCACGGCCCTCCAGCACGGCGGCGACAAGTGCGCGGCGATGCAGCTTTCCATTCGGAGAGAGCATGGTCTCAGTCCTTCCCGAAGGTCTTGGCGCCGATGACGCGCTGGCCGATCAGCGTCGCAGTCGGCCGGTAGGTGTTGTAGGCAAACTTCAGCGTGGCCTCGACGCAGGCCGCGATGTCGTCCGGCGTATCGGCCCGGTTCACCAGCGTGCCCATGGCTTCCAGCACCGGCTGCGTCGCCTGGCCCATCGGCACCTGGGCCGGATTGAACTCACCGAAATCGCCGCGCATCGTCACCAGCATGGGCATCGGCGTGCGGTGCAGCGTGGCCAGACTCAGCATGTTGATGCAGTTGCCAACGCCCGAGCTTTGCATCAGCAATACCGAGCGCTGCCCGCCCAGCCAGGCGCCGGCCATCATGGCGATGCCTTCTTCCTCGGTGGTCAGCGTCACCACGCGCATCGCATTGTCGGCCAGGCAGCGCTTGATGAGGCGGGAATGCCCGGCATCGGGCACCAGCGCCACCTGCTTCACATTATACGCCTTCAGCAGATCGTAGATCTGGTCCGGCCAGGTGGAGGCGGCGGTGGGCGCGCTCTCCAATTCACTGCGCTGCATGGGTTTCCTCGTCTTGTCCCGGGCAGGATTGCGCGCGGGGCGTGGCCGCGCAAGCCAGTGGCGCGGATAACGCGTGCGCGCTGGCGCGCGGGCGCGCTTCCACGGTAATGAGGGCCAGTCATGCCCTTCGCGCACACCCTCGGGGGAACCCGCTACGTCTTCGACGACCTGGCCATGTTGCTGGCGCGGGCCACGCCGCTACGCTCGGGCGATGCGCTGGCCGGCATCGCGGCCGAGAGCGCGGCCGAAAGGGTGGCAGCGCAGTACGCCCTGGCCGACCTGCCGCTGAAGCATTTTCTGACCGAGGCGGTGATCCCCTATGAGGCTGACGACGTCACCCGGCTGATCATGGACGGGCACGACAAGGCGGCGTTTAGCCGCATCTCCCACCTCACCATCGGCGGCCTGCGCGATTTTCTTCTCGGCGCCGAGGACGTGATGGGCCTTGGCCTTACCCCTGAAATGGCGGCGGCCGTCTCCAAGATCATGCGCGTCAGCGACCTCATTGCGGTCGGCGCCAAGCCGCGGGTCGTAACGCGCTTCCGCAACACCCTGGGTCTGGCCGGCACCCTTTCCATCCGCCTGCAGCCCAACCACCCCACCGATGACGCGCGCGGTGTCGCCGCCGGTGTGCTGGACGGCCTCCTGCTGGGTGCGGGCGATGCCTGCATCGGCGTGAATCCCGCCACGGACAATATCGAGACCGTGCAGCGCCTGCTGGAAATGCTGGACATGGTCCGCGCCCGCTTCGACATACCCACCCAATGCTGCGTCCTCAGCCACATCACCACCACCATGCTGGCGCTGGAGCGTGGCACGCCGGTGGATCTGGTGTTCCAGTCCATCGGCGGCACGCAGGGGGTGAATGAGAGTTTCGGGGTCTCGCTGGCGCTGCTGGCCGAGGCGCATGATGCGGCGCGGGCCCGCCACCCCGGCTGCAACGTGATGTATTTCGAGACCGGGCAGGGCAGCGCGCTCTCCGCCAATGCCCATCACGGCGTGGACCAGCAGACCATCGAATGCCGCGCCTATGCGGTGGCCGCCCAATACGCGCCGCTGTTGGTGAATTCCGTCGTCGGCTTCATCGGCCCGGAATATCTTTATGACGGCAAGCAGATCCTCCGCGCCGGGCTCGAAGACCACATGTGCGGCAAGCTGCTCGGCCTGCCGATGGGGGTGGATGTCTGCTACACCAACCATGCCGAGGCCGATCAGGACGACATGGACGCGCTGCTCACCTGCCTGGCCGTGGCCGGCGTGAACTACATCATGGGCGTGCCGGGCGCCGATGACGTGATGCTGGCCTATCAATCCACCTCCTTTCATGACGGCCTCTTCGCCCGCGCGGCCACCGGCAAGACCGCCGCGCCGGAATTCGAGGCCTGGATGGCGCGCATGGGCCTGGGTGGCGAGGCGATACCGGAGGCGCTCTCCCCCGCGTTGATCGGGCTGTGACCCAGGCCCTCGAACTGCGCCGCCACACCATGGCGCGGGTGGCGCTCGGGCGTGTCGGGACGGCCCAACCCACGGCCGCCCATCTGGCGTTCCAGGCCGCGCATGCCCAGGCGCGCGATGCCGTCTGGTCTGAGGCGGACCTTGCCGGTGACATCACCGTGCACAGCCAGGCGCGAAACCGCAGAGAATATCTGCTGCGACCGGATCTGGGCCGGAAGCTGGCGGAGGGCACGGTGCTGCCCGCCGCCCCCGGCATGCTGGTCTTCGTGGTGGCGGACGGCCTCTGCGCCACCGGCGTCGCGGCGCAGGCGCCGGCGGTGATCGCCGCCGCGCGGTCCCTCCTGTGCCTGCCGGTGGGCCCCGTGGTGGTGGCACGGCAGGCCCGGGTGGCGCTGGGCGATGCCATCGGGGCGGCGATGGGTGCCGCGGCCGTGGCGGTGCTGATCGGCGAGAGGCCCGGGCTTTCGGCGCAGGATTCTCTGGGTATCTACCTGACCTGGGCGCCGCGCCAGGGCCGCACGGATGCCGAGCGCAATTGCATCAGCAATGTTCGCCCGGGCGGTCTTTCGGCGCTGGAGGCGGCACAGAAGCTGGCCTGGCTGCTGGCGGCGGCACAGGGGCTGGGCCTCACCGGGGTTGCGCTGAAGGACGATATGCCCGGTGCGTCGCTGGCGATGTCGCCCGCCGCTGCCGGAGTGTCGGGTGCGCTGGGCGCGACACCCGCCACTGACGCGTCGGGTGCGCTGGGCGCGACACCCGCCACTGACGCGTCGGGTGCGCTGGGCGCGACACCCGCCGCTGACCCGTCGGGTGCGCTGGGCGCGACACCCGCCACTGACGCGTCGGGTGCGCTGGGCGCGACACCCGCCGCTGACCCGTCGGGTGCGCTGGGCGCGACACCCGCCGCTGACCCGTCGGGTGCGCTGGGCGCGACACCCGCCGCTGACCCATCGGGTGCGCTGGGCGCGACACCCGCCGCTGACCCGTCGGGTGCGCTGACATGATCGAAGTCACCAGGCGGATCCATCTCTCCGAAGCCGAATTGCACGAGGATTTCCTCCGCGCCTCCGGCCCCGGCGGTCAGAACGTCAATAAAGTTGAAACCGCGGTGCAGCTGCGTTTCGACCTCCGCCACTCCCCCTCCATCCCCGATGAGGTGAAGGCCAGGGCCGAGAAATTGGCCGGCTCGCGCCTCACCAATGACGGCGTGCTGATCATCTCGGCGCAGCGTTTTCGGTCGCGCGAGCGCAATCGCGAGGACGCGCTGGAAAAGCTGCTGGTGCTGCTGCGTGAGGCGGCGGCGCCACCGCCGCCCATGCGCCGGCCGACAAGGCCGACCAAGGGCAGCAAGGAACGGCGCCTCGAGGGCAAGGCGAAGGACAGCCGCACCAAGGCGTTGCGCAAGGTCCGTCCAACCGATTAAAGCGCGACGCGTTGCGGCGGAATCGGCGAAAACGCTGCATCATCCTTTCAGCAACCGCTCGACCACGCGGCGTGAACACATGGCAATACAACGTGGGCTAGCCGGGCCGCAGGCGCATCGCATGACCGCCCTCGACGAACACATCGCGGGCTCTCTGCATGGACGTCTCACCGATGGCCAGGCGGTCGATGCGGAAGCGCTGATCGAGATGCTGCGGCTGCTGCTGAGATGGCGAGATCGAGGCGCTGATTGTCCGCGCGCCGCGGCGCATCCTCAACATTGGCTTTGCCGACGGCCAGTGCGCGGTGGGCCTCGCCATGCGCCTACCCGATGCCAGCGTCTTCGCGCACGATATCAAGAATAAGGCGCGGGATGGTTGCGTCAGGCTTGCCGCCCTCAATGGCGTGGCCGGGCGGGTGCAGGTCGGTGGCCGCTTCGGGCCGGCGGATTTCACCGCCTATGCCGATAGGCCGACCACGCCGCTGATGGATCTGGAAGGTGCCGAGCGTGAGTTGCCCGCCCCCCGAACAGGCGCCCGCCTTGCCGGAGTGGCTGGCCAGGATGGGTCACCTCGATCAACTGGCGGCCCTGTGGCAATGGCGCTCCGGCCCAACACCATGGCTGGTCATGGAGCCCCTGTCCGAGGGCTGAGGGCGCAGGGGTGAGATGGGCTTCCCGGGCAGGTCGCTTTTTCTGTCTCAACCCGCGGTTTCCCCATTCCTCCCATGCATCCAGGGGGTGCCCCGCCGCCGGCTTCATGCTTATGTTGGGTATGTCGCATGATGGCGACGTATGCCAAAGAATAGGAAGGGTCGCGCCACCGCAAGGTGTGTGCGTAAAAAAGCAATGGCCGGAGTGGACATCCTTGCGAGTGTGATGACGGGCGGCAATGCCGCCTATCTCGCTGATCTCTACGCACGCTGGGTGGAAAAGCCGGATTCGGTCGATGTCTCCTTCGCCGAGCTCTTTGCTGCCCTCAATGATGACGCTCGCGCGGTTTTGACCGACGCCTCCGGCGCCTCCTGGGCGCCACGCAAGCGCGGCGGTTTCGCGCCAGAAGAGGCGGCGCCCTCCCCTGCCCCTGGCGGCAAAGCCGGCGCCAAGCCTGCCCCGGCGGCGGCCGACCCGGCGGCGATCCGCGCCGCCCAGCTCGACAGCATCCGCGCGCTGATGTTGATCCGCAGCTATCGCGTGCGCGGCCATCTCGAAGCCCAGCTCGACCCGCTGGCCCTGCAGCCCATGAAGCCCCACCCGGAACTCCAGCCGGAATTCTGGGGCTTCACCACCGAGGCCGATCTCAACCGCCCGATCTTCATCGATGGCGTGCTGGGCTTTGAAACCGCCACGATCAAGCAGATCGTCGAGCGCGTCCGCGCCACCTATTGCGGCCCCATCGGCGTCGAATTCATGCATATCCAGGATCCTGGCCAGAAGAGCTGGATCCAGCAGCGCATCGAGGGCGCACCCTGGAATGGCCTCTACTCGCCGGCGGAGAAGGAGCAGATCCTCACCCAGCTGACCGAGGCCGAGGGGTTCGAGGCGTTCTGCGCCAAGAAATACGTGGGCACCAAGCGCTTCGGGCTTGAGGGTGGCGAGACCACCATCCCCGCCGTGCAGACCGTGATCGAAACCGCCGCCCGCCTGGGCACCAACGAGATCGCCATCGGCATGGCCCATCGCGGCCGGCTGAATGTGCTCGTGAACGTGGTGAAGAAGCCCTACACAAAAGTCTTCGCCGAGTTCAAGGGCAGCTCGGCCAATCCCGATGACGTCCACGGATCGGGCGATGTGAAGTACCATCTCGGCACCAGCACCGATATCGAGATCGACGGCAAAAAGGTCCACCTCTCGCTGCAGCCCAACCCGAGCCACCTCGAAGCGGTGGACCCTGTCGTCATCGGCAAGGTGCGCGCGCGGCAGGACAAGGCGGGCGACATCAATGAGCGCGCCTCGGTCATGGCCATCCTGCTGCATGGCGATGCGGCGTTTGCCGGACAGGGGCTGGTCTATGAGACGCTCGCGATGAGCCAACTGGTGGGCTACCGCACCGGTGGCACCATCCATATCGTGACCAACAACCAGATCGGCTTCACCACAGTGCCGGTCTATGCCTTCTCCGGCCTTTATTGCACCGATGTGGCGAAGAGCATCCAGTCGCCCATTATCCATGTGAACGGCGACAATCCCGAGGCCGTGGTCTGGGCATCCCGCCTCATCGCCGAATACCGCATGACCTTCCACGCCGATATCGTGCTCGACATCGTCTGCTATCGCCGCCACGGCCATAATGAGAGCGATGAGCCGGCCTTCACCCAGCCGCAGATGTATGCCCGCATCAAGGAAATGAAGACCGTCCGCACGCTCTATGCGGAGAAGCTCGCTTCCGAGGGCTCCGTCTCCGCTACGCGCAGCCAGGACATCCAGGACGCCTTCTTCGCCCGGCTGGAGGATAGCTTCCAGGCCGCCGCCAGCTACAAGGTGAACAAGGCGGATTGGCTGGAGGGGCATTGGTCCGGCCTCAAGGCCGCCGGCACTGACAGTGCCGAGGTGGATGAGGCGACCGCGGTGCCGCTGGAGACGCTGCGCGAGGTCGGCGGCGCACTCTGCCGCGTGCCTGCCACCTTTAACGTAAACCCCAAGATTGCCCGCCAGCTCGAGGCGAAGAAGATCGCCATCGAAAGCGGCGAAGGCATCGACTGGGCGACCGGTGAGGCGCTGGCCTTCGGCACCTTGCTGCTGGAAGGCCACCGCGTCCGCCTCTCGGGCGAGGATGTGCAGCGTGGCACCTTCTCCCACCGCCATGCCGTGCTGATCGACCAGCAGAACCAGGCGGAATACGCGCCGCTGAACAACATCAAGCCCGGACAGCCATTGTTCCAGGCCTTCAACTCGCTGCTCTCCGAAATGGGCGTTTTGGGCTTCGACTATGGCTATTCCCTGGCCGATCCCAGCACGCTGGTGCTGTGGGAGGCGCAGTTCGGCGATTTCGCCAATGGCGCGCAGGTCATCATCGACCAGTTCATTGCCTCGGGCGAGACGAAATGGCTGCGCATGTCGGGCCTCGTGATGCTGCTGCCGCATGGCTATGAGGGCCAGGGGCCGGAGCATTCCTCGGCCCGGCTGGAACGCTACCTGCAGCTCTGCGCCGAGCGGAACATGCGGGTCTGCAACTTCACCACGCCCGCCAACTACTTCCACGCGCTGCGCCGGCAGATGAAGGCGAATTACCGCAAGCCGCTGGTGGTGATGACGCCGAAATCCCTGCTGCGCCACAAGCTGGCCGTCAGCAGCCTGTCCGATTTCGGCCCGGGGTCGGCCTTCCGCTTCGTCATCCCCGAGGTCGACGCGATCGCGCCCGATGAAAAGGTGAAGCGCGTCGTGATCTGCACCGGCAAGGTTTTCTATGATCTGCTGCAGGAGCGGCGCGACCGGAACATCGACGACGTGGCCATCATTCGTCTTGAACAGATGTACCCCTTCCCGGTGAAGACGCTGGCCGCGACGCTGGCGCCCTTCCGCAACGCCGAGGTGGTGTGGTGCCAGGAGGAACCCGAGAACATGGGTGCCTGGCATTTCGTCGACCGGCGGATCGAGGGCGTGCTGTCCAAGCTGGATATCGCCGCCAAGCGCCCGGCCTTCGTGGGCCGGCAGAATGCGGCAAGCCCGGCCACCGGCCTTGCCCGCGTCCATCAGGCCCAGCAGGAGGCCCTGGTGAAGCAGGCCCTGGGCGTTTAAACCGACCGCATCAGATAGGCAGAATACCGATGGCGACCGATATCATCGTGCCCACCCTGGGCGAAAGCGTCAGCACAGCGACCGTGGCGCGCTGGCTGAAGAAGGCCGGTGAAGCCGTGGCGGTGGATGAACCGCTGGTGGAGCTTGAGACCGACAAGGTGACGGTGGAGGTGAATTCTCCCTCCGCCGGCGTGCTGGAGGCGATTTCGGCCAATGAAGGCGCCGAGGTCGAACCCGGCGCGGTGCTGGGCAGCATTGCCGCCGGCGCGGGCGCGCCTGCCGCCAGGCCGGCCGCCGCCGCAGCCCCGGCCGCCGCAGCACCAGTCCCCGCGGCGCCAGCCCCCGCACCGATGGCAGCGCCTGCAACCCCGGCCGCGCATGCCCCGTTGCCGGCAGCGGCCAAGCTGATGGCGGAGAACAACATCTCGGCAACCCAGATCGGCCAGGGCTCGGCCAAGGATGGCCGGATCGCAAAGGGTGATGTGCTGAGCTTCATGGCCGCACCCGCGCCTGCCGCCGCCCCGGTGGCCGCGAAGGCTGCACCCCGCGCCCTCGCCCAGGGCGAGGAGCGGGTGAAGATGACGCGCCTGCGCGCCACGATCGCCCGCCGCCTGAAGGAGGCGCAGAACACCGCCGCCATGCTCACCACCTTCAATGAGGTGGATATGGGCGCGGCGATGGCGCTGCGGAGCGAATACAAGGACGTCTTCGAGAAAAAGCACGGTGTGCGGCTCGGTTTCATGTCCTTCTTCGTGCGCGCCTGCGTCGTCGCGCTGAAGGAATTCCCGGCAGTGAACGCCGAGATCGATGGCGACGACGTCGTCTACAAGAATTTCGTCAATATGGGCGTGGCTGTGGGGGGCCCCGCGGGCCTGGTGGTACCGGTGGTCAAAAACGCCGATCAGATGGGCTTTGCCCAGATCGAGAAGACCATCGGCGATTTCGGCAAGCGCGTGCGCGACGGCCAGCTGAAGCTGGAAGAAATGGCCGGCGGCAGCTTCACCATCACCAATGGCGGCGTCTATGGCAGCCTGATGAGCACGCCCATCCTCAACCCGCCGCAATCCGGCATCCTGGGCATGCACAAAATCCAAGATCGGCCGATGGCCGTGGGCGGCAAGGTCGAGATCCGCCCGATGATGTACCTGGCGCTGAGCTACGACCACCGCATCGTCGACGGCAAGGAAGCGGTGAGCTTCCTCGTGCGCGTGAAAGAGTGCATTGAGGACCCCCGCCGTTTGATGTTGGACATCTGATCATGCGCTCTCGTGAAGGCCAGCTGAGTGACAACCGCCCCGTTCCGCGCAACCGCGCGGAGAAGGAGCGGCAATTGCGGGAACTGAAGGAGGTCTATTCGGCGATGAAGCCGCATACCTCGCCGGAGCTTCGGCAGTCGGTGGCCGGCAAGATCCGCGAATTGATGGCCGAGCTCGCCCAGCCGGCGGCGCCGCCGCGCGAGGAGCGGGCGCCGCGCTATCCCAGGCGGGAGCCGCGCGGGCTGGGCTGACCAGCCCAGCGCCAGTAACGCTTGACCTGAAGGGCTGAGGCGCCCAAAGCGCGCCCATGCCCTTCTCTTCGCTTCCCGCCCCGCTGCAAGCGGCCCTTGCCGCGCGTGAATATCTCTCTGCCACCCCGGTGCAGGCTTCTGTTCTGGAAGCCCCCTTTGACCGCGACCTCCTTGTCTCGGCCAAGACCGGGTCGGGCAAGACCGTGGCCTATGGCCTGGCCATGTCCGCCAACCTCATGCCCGAGGGCGCCGAACGCCTGCCCCAGGCCGGTGCGCCGCTCGCCCTGGTCGTCGCCCCCACCCGCGAATTGGCGCTTCAGGTGAAGACCGAGCTGGCGTGGCTCTATGCCCAGGCCGGCGGCCGCGTGGCCTCCTGCGTCGGCGGCATGGACCCGATGATGGAACGCCGCGCCCTGAACCAGGGCGTGCACATGGTCGTCGGCACCCCCGGCCGCCTGCGTGACCATATCGAGCGCGGCAACCTCAATACCCAAAATCTCAAGGTCGTGGTGCTGGACGAGGCCGACGAGATGCTCGATCTCGGCTTCCGCGACGAGCTGGAGGCGATCCTGGACGCCGTCCCGGCCGAACGCCGTACGCTGCTGTTCTCCGCCACCGTGCCAAAACCCATCGCGCAACTCGCAAAAAGCTACCAGCGCGACGCCCAGCGCATCGAGGTCAGTACCCAGGGCGAGGCGCATGGGGACATCACCTACCTCGCCACCGTGGTGGCGCCGCACGACATCGAGCGTGCGGTGGTCAATGCGCTGCGCCTCGAAAACCCGGCCCTGGCCATGGTGTTCTGCGCCACTCGCGCCACCGTCGCCCGGCTGCACGGCAACCTGATGGAACGCGGCTTTTCCGCCGTGGCACTCTCCGGCGAGATGTCCCAGGCCGAGCGCACCCGCGCCCTGCAGAACCTGCGTGATGGCCGCGCCCGCGTCTGCGTCGCGACCGACGTCGCCGCGCGTGGCATCGACCTGCCAGAACTGGCCCTGGTCATCCACGCCGATCTGCCACGTGACCCCGAGACGCTGCAGCATCGCTCCGGCCGCACCGGCCGGGCCGGGCGAAAGGGCACCTCGCTCTTTATCGTGCCGATCTCCCGCCGCCGCCTGGCCGAACGCCTCATCCAGGCCGCCCGCGTCCAGGCGCAGTGGATCCCGGCGCCGACCGCCGAGGCCGTGCGCGCGCGCGACAATGAGCGGATCGTCGAACAGGCGAAGCTGCTGGCGACCGAGGAGGTGGACGAGGCTGACATCGCGCTGGCCGCCACCCTCGATGCGCCGCGCGAGGCATTGGCCGCGGCACTCATCAAACTCCTGCGCGGCCCGCTGCCCGCACCCGAGGAACTCGCCGACACCGCGCCGCGCGAACGCCTTCTCCCCACTATCCGCGAGGCCCCGCGCGTCGAGACCGACGGCGCGGTCTGGTTCCACATGGATGTCGGCCGCGAGGGTGGTGCCGACCCGAAATGGCTGCTGCCCTTCATCTGCCGCCGCGGCCATGTCACGCGTGAGGAGGTCGGCCGCATCCGTATTCTGCGCGGCGAGACGCAGTTCGAAGTGGCCGCCGCGGCCGCGCATCGCTTCGCCCAGGCGAGCGCGCGTGGCGAGGGGCCGGATGCGCATATCCAGGTCGAGCCCATGCAGCCCCTGCCGAAAGCCCCCCGAGCCGATGCGGCGCCGGGCTTCGTCCCCCGCGGCAAGCCGCCGGCGCGAAAACCGGTGCGTTATCCGGTAGCGCGGAAGTAACGGGCTGCAGCCCCGAACGGCCCGCCCAGCCGGGCGGACATCACTCGGCGGAGGCGCCGTCGCGTTCGATCATCAGGGCGCGCGCTTCCGGCGGGATGGGAATGCGCTCCCCCGTGCCGTTGTCGACACAGACCAGCACCGCCTGGCATTCGAAGACCGGCTTGCCGTCCTTCAGCACCTGGTAGTCGTGGATGAAGGAGGTGCGGCGCAGGCTGGGCACCCGAAGACTGAGGACGACCTCATCGCCATAGGCAAGGGGGGCCAAGTACCTGGCGGTGAGCTGGGCGACGACCGGGCCGACGGAGTTGGGGCGAAAGCTCTGGCCCAGGCTCTCCCAATGAGCGACGCGCATATCCTCGAACATCACGAGATAGGCGGTGTGGTTGACATGGCCATGCAGGTCGCACTCGGCCCAGCGTATGCGATGGGTCTTGGTCGCCGACCAACTCATGCCAGCGCGGCCCGCACATGGCCCATCGCGGCATTGAGATGCGCGGTGTCGAGCCAGCGGAAGACGGCCACGATACCCTGTTCGGGTTCGACCCAGGTGGTATTGCCGCCCGCGCCGGAGAAGCAGAAAGCCCGCTCGCTGGCCGCTGGCCATTTTTGGCGGCCGGTGTTCAGCCAGAACAGAAAGCCGTAGAGCGGGTTCAGCGGGCAGGGCGTGGTGCAGGCGGCGAGCCACTCCGCCGGCACCAGTTGCCGCCCACCCCAGGCGCCGCCCTGGGCCACCAGAAGGCCGACCTTGGCCATGTCCTGCGCGTGGATCGAGACGCCGCCACCCCAATGCGAGCCGCCCGGCACCGCCTGCATCGGCAGGCCGCCCACCTCGACCCAGGCATTGGCATAGCCCTCCCAGCGCCAGTCATCGGAGGCGCCGATGGGGATCATGATGCGGTTGGCGAAGATGTCGGGCAGCGGCTTGCCGAAGACCCGCATGAGGGAGAGCGACAGGCGGTTCACCCGCACATCATTGTATTCCCAATAAGTACCCGGGGCCTGCAGGGTGCGGTTGCCCTTGGCTGCGCCCCCTTCGGTGGCGAGCTGGCGGCCGCGGTCGATGCTGTCGGGCTTGTCGAACAGCGTGCCCTCCCATTCGGAGGTGTTGGTCAGCAGGTGTCGCCAGGTGATGGGGGCGTTCTGCGCGCCATCGAAGCCCTCATCATCGACGAGTTCGCGGACCGGGCGGTCGATATCGGGGATCAGCCCATCGGCCACGGCGATGCCGGCGAGCAGGGCGAGGTAGCTCTTGGCGACAGAGAAGGTCTGGTCGATCTGCAAGGTATCGCCGATCTGGCCCATGAGTTCGCCGTGCTGGTAGACCACCGCATTGGTGGGCCCCCGCGGCGACATTGGGCCGAGCAGGGCATTGTGCGGCGGCGGCTCGAAGAAGCCACTCTCGAGATGGGCGCGCAGGTCGCGGGGCCAGGGGGTTTCGTGCGCGGCGATGAAGGCCAGCGCGTCTTGCAGATCGGGCATGGGCGGAGGTTAGAGCATGTTCCGGCGCGGTAAAATCGCCGGCGTAAAAAAAGGCCGGCGGTTTCCCGCCGGCCCCGTCACCGCACTCCGCGGGTTCTTCAGGCGAAGATGAAGTCGCTGACGCTAAGTTGCGCCGGCGTGATGCCGGTCAGCACGATCTGGCTGTTGTCGCCCACCAGGATGGTGTCTCCCGAAGGAATGAACTGAGCCAAAAGGGCCGCCTGATCGATCAGGGCCTGGGCCTGGGTACTGTCACCGACACCGGCGACGAAGATCTTGTCGGTGTCGAGCTTGTTGAAGATAAGGTTGTCGAAGCCGAGGTACGGAGCAGAAGAAATATCGGCAATGAAGTCGGAGCCAATACCGGTGACGGCCAGGCTGACGACATCAACCTTGTTGAAGGCGGCGCCGAGCACGACCGAGGAAGCGATACCTTGGAGCCCGAGATTGACGACCTGAGTTGCCACCACGCCGGAGCCTGTGAGCGAACCGGTGATGGTGACGACCATGTTGTCGCGGAAGCCGCCGACGAGGTCGATGCTTTCGAAGTCAAAGTCAAGTCCACCGTTGGCCGTGAAGGTGATGGGCCCCTGGGCATAGCCGACATTGTCAAGCGAGTTAATGCTCAGACCCGCGAAACCATTCGAGCCATAGGTGTTGGTGTAGCTGGGGAACTTAAGCACGCCAAACTCAGGTCCGCTGACGGTAAAGCCGTTGATAGCCCCAAGGAATCCCACGCCATCGGGACCGAAGGCAACAGGCACCCCCGCACCGGCGGCATCGAACGACACGGCCACGCTACTGGCCAGCGTGGTGATCTTGTTGATCGAGGTGAAGTCCAGCACCACGTCGGTGCCGCCATTGGCGCCGAAGCGGAATGTGTCCGACCCCGCGCCGCCGAACATCACGTCACCCAGCGCGCTGCCGGTGAAGGTGTCGTTGCCGGCGCCGCCTATAGCGTAGAGGCTGTTGTTGGTCATCGCCGAGGCGTTGACCGTGATGCCCGCACCGCTGCCGGCCTGCACCTGCACCGGCCCACTGGAGAAGGCCTGGGCCGCGTTGTTGCCGAGGTTGAGGGTGCTCCCGCCCGTCAGCACAAGGCTCTCGATGTTGCGAAGCTGGCCGAAGCTGCCGTCGTTCACCGTGCCACCGCCGCCGATGACCACCGTGTCGAAACCCGCGCCGCCGTCGAGATAGGCGAGTTGCGAGAAGGACAGCACCGTATCGAAGGTGAAGCCGTCATCGCCGCCATTGCCGCGCAGATTGTCCGCACCGCCATAGCCGAAGAATTGGTCGGCCATCTGGCTGCCCTCGACATAGTCAGGGTTGCCGACGGCACCGTAGAAATTGATACCCTTGGTGGTGAGGCCGGAAGCGCTGACGTTGGACTGGGTGATGCCTGCGCCCTCGACGATGCTGATGACCGAGGAGCTGAAGGCAGCGGCCCCCGCATTGCCGATCTGAAGCTGCGAGTATCCGGTGCCGATGAAGGAGATGACCTCGAAATTCTGCGCCTTGGCCAGCGCCTGATCGGTCACGCCATTGCCATTGATGAACTGGAGGTAGTCCTCGCCGCCTTCGCCATCCACCAAACTGGCGTTGGCAAGCTGGTTGCCGTCGGCGAAGCGGAAGAAGTCGGTACCGCCGCCGCCCTTGAGCGTGTCGGCGCCGCCATTGCCGATGAAGGTGTCGGAACCGGCGCCGCCGGTGATGCTGTCGGCGAAGGCAGTGCCGGTGAGCGTCATGCCGGTGCCGGTGGCATTGGTCAGGTTCAGCCTGGTGGCGTTGGGCGCGATGATGGTGGGCCCGCTTGCGAAGGTGTTCGCGGCGTTGGCGCCGAGCGTGACACTGATGGTGCCGGCGGCGTCGAGCTGCAGAATTTCCCAGCCGGTCTTGTTGGCGCCGAAATTCGCGTCGGTCAGCGTGGTGATGTGCGAACCTAGCCAAATCGTATCGGTGTCTGCGCCGCCGTGCAGGGTGGCATTGGTGAAGGTGGTCAGGGTCAGGCCGGCATTGGCGCCATTGTCGAAGCGGACAAGGTCGTTGCCCGCGCCGGCGTCGAAATAGTTCGAGCTGCCGACGCCCACGCCTGCCTTGAAGGTATCCGCGCCACCGCCGCCGGTGACTTCATTGGCGGTCGCCACGCCAAACACGTAAATGGCGTTGGTCCCCGTCAGGAAGCCACCATAAGCGGTGAATGGGGTGACCCCCACCCCCGTGGCCGCCAGCCGGATTAGCCCGCCGGTGAACGCAGCCGCATCCGCATCGGTGACGACGGCGAAAAGCGGGCCATTGGCGCTCAGCACGACCTGCTCCAGCGCTGCGCCGGCGCTGAGCGCAAAGGCATTGGGGCCCAGATTGTCGCCCACGATCTCGATCTGGTCGAAGCCGTCGCCGCCGCTAACGGTGCTGACGGCAAGGCGGGCCGAAGTCTGGAACTTGATCAGATCGTCGCCAGCGCCGCCGGTCAGAATGTCGGCACCGCCGCCGCCGGTGATGGTGTCGTTGCCGTTGCCACCGGTGATGATATCGGCGCCCAGGCCACCCTGCGCGAACAGCCTGCCATTCTGCTGCCCGCTTGCGTCCACCGTCAGGGGGGAGAGTGCGGAGAGGAAGCTGCCGTCGATATCCACCACGCCGCCGAAGGCACCGGCAGCGGCATTGCCCAAGGTGAAGCTCCAGGCCCCCTCGTTCAGCGTCAACCGCTCGATGTTCTGCTTGTTGCCGAAGGAGGCATCGGTCAGCGCGCCGCCGCCGCTGAGGCGCAGCGTGTCGAAGCCGCTGCCACCCTCGACATAAGTGGTCAGCAGGAGCGCGGACGAGCCGAACTCGACGGTGTCGTCGCCGGCACCGAGGTAGAGCTGGTCGTTGCCGCTCGTGGCCCAAAACTGGTCGTTGCCGGCGCCGCCGCGGATGACATCGCCGCCGGTGCCGCCGATGACCTTCAGGCTTGAACCCACGCCAAGCGCAGAGCCGTCCAGGTTAATGCCGGTCGCGGAGGAGGCCATGATGGTAATGATGCCGCCGGTGAAGGCCGCCTGGGCATTCGCTCCCAGGGTGAAGTTCTGGTAGCCGCCACCGATCAGCAACGCGTATTCCCAGCCCGAAACGCCCTGCCAGGCGGAGTCGCCCAAGCCGTTCAGGTTGAAGCCGAAGATCAGGGTGTCGGCGCCGGGAAGACCTCCGCCCGTCAGAAAGCGCGACCCCAGGCCGGAAGTGAACTTTGACTGGCTCGGAATGAACAGCGAATCAGACAAGGTGTTGCTGCCCGCCACCGAATCCACGTTCGAGGCGAAGACGGTGACGGTTGAAGTGGGAAGGGTCTGCGTCGACAGAACATAAGACATTTGGAGCTCCCAAGCTGGTGAACATAATTAACGAGAGACTCAATGCGTAAGCAAGCGCGGAAATGTGAAAGCTGATGACGCGAAAGTAAAAACAACCACAAGGCGAAGAAAACGCCAAACAAGTTTCGAAATACAGCAATCATCGCGTATTTTATTAAATTTAAACATTTTGAGACAATCCTAGGTCTCAACACTGTTGCAGCGTCAGCAGGGTGGCGCCAATCTCAAAAATAAGATGTCATTTGAGAAGAGGACTCTGGCACGGCAGATTGCGTGGTTCATGATCTGTCGTTCGCTGGACGATATTCTATGCCATGCCCCGCAGCACCGCCGCTATCCAACCGGCGTCACGGACCGCCAATGGGCAGCTATCGCGGAGATCGTGCCCCATGCCAGCCCGGCGGACGTCCACGTCACGCCACCTCGCGCGGGTTGGTCGACGCCATCCTCTACATGCTGCGGGGCGGCCAGGCGTGGCGGCTGCGACCGCATGACCTCCCACCCCGGCAAGCAGGCTACTAGACCTGCGCCGCTTGCAGGCCGAGGGCGTGCGGGAACGCCTCCTTCATTCTGCGCTGGTCGCTGACCGCGAGCGGGTCGGGTGTGGGGCCAGCCCGACTGCGGCCATCATCGACAGCCAGCCGATACGCGCTGCCGATCAAAAGGCGGCGGCCGCGGCTACCAGACGGACGAGAAGATCACGGGTCGCAAGCGGCAAATTCTGACCGAAACGGACAGCCGTCTGCTTGCCGTGCAGGCCCACGCCGCCAACGTGCAGGACCGCGACGCGGACAAGTCGGCGCTACGAGCATCGCGACGCATATAATGCTTCGTTCAGACTATCTTCGCGGATGCCGGATATGCCGGCAAGCTGATCAAGCGGGCCAAAGCGAAGACGCATCTGGCGCTGCACATCATCAAGCGGCCGCGCGCCCTGCCAAGGTTCGAGCCCCTGCCGCGATGATGAGAGGTGGACCGCAGCTTCGCATGGCTGATCGAGAATCGCCGGCTGGTCCGCGACTTCGAGCAGCGCGCAGGTGTGGCCGAAATCTTGATCCGCATCGCCACCACCGTCACCTGCCGATGCGGATGGCCTGATTTCAAAGGTGCTTCTCAAGCACTCTCTCAGGCATGGGGCGAACGATCAGGCCGCTGCGTTGCGCCCGGCCGTGCCATTGCCCGGCAACTCGATCCCGATGGCCAGGGTGCTCATGCCCTGCCCACGTTCGAGATTGACCACCACCTTCTCAGGATCAACCGCCACATAGCGGGCGACCACGGCGATCAGCTCCTGCTGCAGTTTCGGCAGGAAATCCTCGCGCCCGCGACCCACCCGCTCATGTGCCAGAATGATCTGTAGCCGGTCCTTGGCCAGCGAGGCGGTGGCAGGCTTCGGCTTTTCGCGTGCGCGGAAAATATCCAGCCAGGACATCACGCAGCCCTCCCGCCGAACAGCCTGCCGAACAGGCCGGCCTTCTTCTTTTCGACCTCGAGGAAGCGATGCGGCCGGTCATCGCCCAGGAAGCGACCCACCGCATCGGTATAGGCCTGGCCCGCCGGGCTCTCGATATCCATGATCACCGGGTTGCCGGTGTTCGAGGCCTTGAGCACGCTCTCGCTCTCGGGGATCACGCCCAGCAGCGGAATCGCCAGGATTTCCCGGATATCCTCGAGCTTGAGCATCTCGCCGCGCTCAACCCGCACCGGGTCGTAGCGGGTGACGAGCAGGTGTTCCTTCACCGGCTCCCGCTTCTCCTCGGCCCGCTTGGACCGGCTCTGGATCACGCCCAGGATGCGGTCGCTGTCGCGCACGGAGCTCACTTCCGGGTTCGTCACCACGATGGCCTGGTCGGCATAATACAATGCCAGCAGCGCGCCCTTCTCGATTCCTGCCGGGCTGTCGCACAGCACGTAGTCGAACTCCTTCATCAATTCCTCGATGATGGTGCCGACGCCTTCCTTGCTCAGCGCATCCTTGTCCCGCGTCTGGCTGGCCGGGAGGATATAAAGCCCCTCCACCCTCTTGTCCTTGATCAGCGCCTGGCTGAGCTTGGCCTCGCCATTGATCACATTGACGATGTCGAACACCACCCGGCGCTCCACACCCATGATCAGGTCGAGATTGCGCAGGCCGACGTCGAAATCGATCACGACGGTCCGCTTGCCCCTCTGGGCCAAGCCGGTCGCGATGGCGGCGGAGGAGGTGGTCTTGCCCACGCCCCCCTTGCCGGAGGTGACTGTGATGACCTGTGCCATGGTGCGGGGGGCTCCTATAATTTCTCGAACCTGAGCGCCTCGCCATCGAGGCGCACCTGCACAGGCTTGCCGATCGGCGCGCCTGTCAGGCCCTCGCGCACGGCATAGAAGCCGGCGATGGCGATAAGCTCGGGGTCAAAATTCAGCGCGAAGACGCGCGCATCGGGGTTCTCATTGGCGCCGGCCACCGCGCGGCCGCGCAGCGCGCCATAGATATGGATATTGCCGTCGGCAATTACCTCGGCACCCGGGTTCACCGTCGCGGTGATGATCAGATCGGCACCCTCGGCGTAGATCCGGCTGCCGGAGCGCACCGGCTGCGTCACCAGCATGGCGTTGCGGCCACTGCCGCGGAAATCGGGCTGCGCCAACGGCGGCGGCGCCTCGACCACGGGGGCGGGCGCTTCCGCCTCGCCCGGCGGTGGGCCGCCGGCCGGGCGCAGCGTGGAAAGTCCAGCAGCGGTGGCGGCCTGGCGCATCGCCGGGCTGCCGCCCACCACGCCGATGGGCATGATCTCCAGCCCCCGCAGGCCCGCGATCAGACCGGCGAAATCCACTTCTGCCGGCGAGACCTTCAGGTCGTCGAGGCTGATCGCTATAGGCGCGAACCGCAAGAAGCCCGGCGCGCGGCGGAACTGGTCGCCCAGCGCCGGCAGCACGATCTCAGGCCGGCCGTCGAGCAGGCGCAGGACCAGCAGGTTGAAATTTCCCGCCCGCAGGCGGAAGGCATCGGCCCCTGGCAGCGTATGCGCGTTCGGTTGGGCGGCGGCTGACATGCGGGGCAGATGGTCCTTCAGGAAACCGGCTCGTAATCCTCCACCTTAATGGTGTGGATTGTCGCGGCGATAGCGCGTTGAGCGGTGGATAACGGGGATCATGGGGGCTGACCATTGACTGAGGGCAAAATTTCCGCCCAATCCGCCGCAGCAACAGGATTTGACCATGCCCCACCTCACCCGCCTCGCGATCCTTGATGACTACCAGGGGGCGGTGCTGGAACGGGGACCATGGGACCGGCTGTCGGGTCTCGAGAAAACCGTCTTCCGCGACACCATCACCGACCAGGACGCGCTCGTCGCCCGGCTGCTGCCGTTCGACGCCATCCTGGCGATGCGCGAACGCACCCCCTTCAACCGCGCGCTGATCGAGCGGCTGCCCAACCTGAAACTGCTGATGACGACGGGCGAGCGCAACCGCGGCATCGACGCCGCCGCCTGCGCCGAGCGCGGCATCATCTTCTCCGGCACCTCCAGCTTCGGCGCGCCCACGGTGGACATCACCTGGGGCCTGATCCTCAACACCATGCGTGGCCTGGCCGAGCAGGAGGCCAATCTGCGCGCCGGACGCTGGCAGCAGATGCTGGGCGCCGGCCATCTCGGCCGCACCGTCGAGGGTAAGACGCTCGGCGTGGTCGGCCTGGGCAAGCTGGGCAGCCGGGTGGCGAAAGTGGGCGCAGCCTTCGGCATGAAGGTGATCGCCTGGTCGCAGAACCTGACCGCCGAGGCCGCCGCCGCCGCGGGCGCCACGCTGGTGACCAAGGCCGAACTTTTTGCCCAGGCCGATGTGATCACCCTGCACCTTATCCTGTCCGACCGCTCACGGGGCATCGTGGCTGCGGCCGAGTTGGCGGCGATGAAGCCCTCCGCCGTCATCGTGAACACCAGCCGCGGGCCGCTGATCGACCAGCCCGCCCTGCTGGCCGCCCTGCATGAGGGGCGGATCGGCGGCGCCGGCATCGATGTCTTCGATATCGAGCCGCTGCCGGCCGACCATCCCCTCCTCGCAGCACCCCGCACCGTGCTGCTGCCGCATCTCGGCTACGTGTCGGAGGAGAATTACCGCGCCTATTTCCCCGGCGCGGTCGAGGCGATCGAGGCCTTTCAGGCCGGCAGCCCGATTCGCGTGATCACCTGAAGGGATGACAGAGATGAACTGGGCCACTGCATCGCAGGAACAGCGCGACCTCGCCTACAACAACAACACCGCCGTGGTGGATGCCCCGGCCCTGATCGCCGAACGCCTCGCCGCCTCCGCCCTCATGCCGCCGACGCTGGGCGCCATGGCCTTCGGCGAGAGCGAGCGCGAGCAATGGGACCTCTGGCCCGCCGCCGAGCCCGACGCACCCATCCTCGTCTTCATCCATGGCGGCTACTGGCAACGCAACCGCCGGCAGGATTTCTGGTGCATGGCCGAGGGTGCCCGCGCCATGGGCTGGGGTTTTGCCCTCAACGGGTACTCCCTGGCGCCGGATGCGACGCTGACGCAGATCACCTGGCAGGTCCACGCTGCGCTGGATTGGCTGAGCACCCACGGCGCCGAACACGGCATGGCTGGCCCGATCGTGCTGAGCGGCTGGTCCGCCGGTGGTCACCTCACCGCCATGGGGGCCGAGCATCCGGCGGTGGCGGCCGGCCTCGCCATCTCCGGCATCTTCGAACTGGGGCCGATCCGCGACACCTACCTGAATGAGAAGCTGGCCCTCACCGATGATGAGATCGTGAGCCTCTCGCCGATCCGCCGGCCGCTGGTGCAGAAGCCGATGGCCATCGCCTATGGCAGTGCGGAGTTGCCGGAACTCTGCCGCCAGTCGCGCGATTTCCATGCAATTCGGGCGGCGGGGCATGCGCCGGGGCCGTTGGTGCCGGTCTCGGCCGCCAATCACTTCACCATTCTCGACACGCTGCGCCGCCCCGATGGCGCGCTGCTGCGCGTGGCCGCCGAATTGCTGCGATGAGCGGGCGGGACTTTTCCGCCCTGCGGGCAGCGGGGCTCTCGCCAGTGGCGGTGGCGGACGCGGCGTTGGCCCGTATCGCCGCCTTCGCCGACCCCGCCTTGTTCATCACCCAGGTCGCGCCCGAGGCATTGCGCGCGCGCGCGGAAACCCTTTCCGCAGAAGGGCCGCAGGGGCGCCCGCTCTGGGGCATCCCCTTCGTGGTGAAGGACAATATCGACTGCGCGGGCCTGCCCACCACCGCCGCCTGCCCCGACGCGGCCTATACGCCGGCCGAGGACGCGCCCGCCGTGGCCCGCCTGCTGGCCGCCGGCGCGATGCTTCTGGGCAAGGTCAATCTCGACCAATTCGCCACCGGCCTTGTGGGGGTACGCAGCCCGCATGGCACGCCCCGCAACGCGCTGCTGCCCGAGTATATCCCGGGCGGTTCCTCCAGCGGTTCGGCCACCGCCGTCGCTGCCGGCATCGCCGCCTTCTCGCTCGGCACCGACACCGCCGGAAGCGGCCGCGTGCCCGCCGCGGCGCAGGAACTGGTGGGCCTGAAGCCCAGCCTCGGCCTGGTGCCGACGCGCGGCGTGGTGCCGGCCTGCCGCAGCCTCGATTGCATCAGCATCTTCGCCCATAGTGTGGCAGATGCGGCCGAGGTGCTGGCGGTGATCGCCGGACCCGACCAGGCAGACCCCTATTCCCGCGCCGCCCCCGCCCATTGGCGGGCCGTCGAGGCGCCGATGCCCGCCAACCGCATCGCCGTGCCGCTGGCCGAGCAACTCGTCTTCGACACGCAGGGTGACGCCGACCGCTTCGACGCCGCCCTGACCCGCTTCCAGGTCCTGGGCGCCACCATCAGCCGTGTCGACATCGCGCCCTTGCTGGCCGTCGCCCGCCGCCTCTACGAAGGCGCCTGGGTGGCCGAACGCACCGAGGCGATCCGCAACCGCGTCGAGACCGCGCCCGAGACCCTGCACCCCGTCACCCGCGCCATTCTCGAAGGCGGGCTGGCCAAGCGCACCGTGGATGCCTTTAGCGATTTCCACGCTGCCGCCCAGGCGAAACTGCACGCCCGCGCCATCCTGGCCCAGGCCAATGCTCTACTGCTGCCCACCCATCCCGGCCTGCCCACGGTGGCCACGCTGCAGGCCGAGCCCATCGCCGCAAACTCCCGCCTGGGCACCTATACCAACTTCGTCAATCTCTGTGATCTCAGCGCGTTGGCGGTCCGCAACGGCCGGCGAGCCGATGGTGTGCCGACTGGCATCACCCTGGTCGGCCCGGCCTTTGCCGAAGGGCAGCTGGCCGCCCTCGGCGCCGCCTTCATGGGCGAGGCCCTGACACCCGGCCCCATTGCCGCCGACGAGATCGCGCTGTTCTGCATCGGCGCCCACATGTCCGGCCTCGGCCTGAACCACCAGGTGCTTCGCCATGGCGGCCGCTTCATCGCCGAGGGCCGCACCACCGCCGAATACCGCCTGTTCGACATGGGCCCGCGGCCCGGCATGCTGCGCGTGGCCGAGGGTGGCAGCGCCATCCTGGGCGAGACCTGGGCCATCCCCGCCGCGTCGCTTGGGCCCTTCCTGGCCGAAATCCCGCCGCCGCTGGGTTTTTCACGGGTCCGGCTGGAGGATGGCTCCACCCCGCTCGGCTTCATCGCTGAGCCTGCTGGCGTGGCAGACCTGCCCGATATTTCGGCGCTGGGTGGCTGGCGGGCGCATTTGGCGACGAAAACGAAGGGCTGAGACCGGTGGCGCCGCGCGGCCGCCTGCCGCACATGCCACCCGACAAGGAGACCCGTCATGGAAGTGAACAACCCCGAGGCCCTCGCCGGCCTGACCGCCGCCTTCGACCGTTATGAGGTGGCGCTGAACACCAATGACGTCCCGGTGCTGGACGAAATCTTCAAGGTGGCGCCGGAGACGGTGCGCTATGGCGTCAACGAACACCTCTACGGCCATGCCGAGATCGCCGCCTTCCGCGCCGGCCGCGCGCCGCAGGCCGAGCGGGTGCTGACCCGAACCGTCATCACGACCTATGGCCCCGACCATGGCATCGCCTGGACCGAGTTCACCCGCCCGGGCATGACGCGGGTGGGCCGGCAGACGCAATCCTGGGTGCGTTTCCCCGGTGAGGGCTGGCGGGTGGTGGCGGCCCATGTCAGTCTCTCGGGCTGAGATGACGGTCCGGTGGCCGAGATAGCAATCAAGGTCCGCGTCCGGCATTGACGCAATCTTCACGGCTTTGGCGGATCATTCTGCGCCTACCAACAAGCTGAAGGATGGATTCGATGCGCGGGATCGGAGCAAAGGCGGCCTGGATCGGCGCGATAATGGCCATCACCGGGGTGGCCCATGCCGATCGCGTCTCGGCCGACCGCTGTGCCGCAGCCCTGCCGGCCATCAGCAAGACCATGTTCGACGCTGCCCTTCCGGCAGTGCTTCGCGGCACCGCCGTGCCCGATGCGCTGCGCGCCGCCGCGCGCCCCCTGGTGATGAATGGCAGCATCACCCGCGATGCTGCCCGCCCCGCGGCCGAGGCCGCGGGAGCCTGTCTGGCGCAGCTGCGCTGAGTGCAACAACAATAACGAACGAGGGAGAAAAGCCATGCTGAAATTCCTGTCCGCGCCGCTGTTGGCCATCACGTTGCTGCCCGCCGCGCCGGCGCTGGCCCAGGCGGTAATCTATTGCACCGCGCCGGGCCTGCCGGTGGGCTGCGTCGCGCGGCCCGCCGCCCGCCGCGCCGCGGCCCGGGCGGTGACGCCGGGTGCAGGCGCACCGGGTGTGGGTGTTGCGCCCGGCGTCGGCGTCGGCGCACCGGGTGTGGGCGTGGCCCGTGGGGTTGGCGCACCTGGCGTGGGCGTGGCGCCCGGCGTCGGTGCCCCCGGCGTGGGAGCGCCCGGCGTGGGAGCGCCCGGCGTGGGAGCGCCCGGCGTGGGAGCGCCCGGCGTAGGCGCGCCAGGCGTCGGGGCGCGGCCGGGCGTGGGCGCTAGCCGGGCGGGCGTTGGCGTGCGCTAGTGTCCTGAACCAGAAGTTCGCTTCATCACGCTAAACCATCCCTTGGCGTATTGAAGGTACAGAAGCGCTCGATGCTGGCCAGGATATCGTCAGCCGACTTGAACCATCGGAATGGCTTGG
>JAESFS010000061.1_pt1 | contig 106670 bp, 100 predicted proteins | sample 9269441 | NCBI WGS metagenome assembly JAESFS01 (sample SAMN14502548, study PRJNA617105) | algae metagenome | isolation source: Scytolyngbya sp. HA4215-MV1 and co-occurring heterotrophs from sample from... | place: USA: Laie Falls, Oahu, Hawaii | collected 2010-08-22
TTGTCGCGCACCCGCGCAATCGCACAGCGATTGTCGCGCACCCGCGCAATCGCACAGCGATTGTCGCGCACCCGCGCAATCGCACAGCGATTGTCGCGCACCCGCGCAATCGCACAGCGATTGTCGCGCACCCGCGCAATCGCACAGCGATTGTCGCCCCCCAGCGCGATCGCACAGCGATCGCCGCCAGCCGGCCTCACCGCAGGGCGCGACATGATCCTCGACGCTGAAAACCTGTCCAAGCACTACCCCGTCGCCGGCGGCCTGGTCCGCGCGGTCGATGGGGTCTCCTTCAGCCTGGCGCGGGGCGAGACCCTGGCGCTGGTCGGCGAAAGCGGCTGCGGCAAATCAACCACCGCGCGACTGGTGCTGCGGCTGATCGAGCCCAGCACTGGCCAGGTCGTGTTTGATGGCGAAGACATCACGGCCCTGCCGGCGAAGCGGCTGAAATCCTTCCGCCGCCGCGCCCAGATCGTCTTCCAGGATCCTTATGCAAGCCTCAACCCAAGGCTGCGCGTGGGCGAGACCATCGCCGAGCCCATGCAGGTGCACGGCCTGGGCAGCGCCGCGGAGCAGCGCGCGCGGGTCGAGGAATTGCTTGGCCTGGTCGGCCTCGCCCCCTTCCATGCCCAGCGCTACCCGCATGAATTCTCGGGCGGGCAGCGCCAGCGCATCGGCATCGCCCGCGCACTTGCCGTGCAGCCGGAACTGGTGGTCTGCGACGAACCCGTCTCGGCGCTGGATGTTTCCATCCAGGCGCAGGTGGTGAATTTGCTGAAGGACCTGCAGGCGAAATTCGGCCTGTCCTACCTCTTCATTGCCCATGACCTCGGTGTGGTGAAGCACATGGCCGATCGGGTGGCCGTGATGTATCTCGGGAAAATCGTCGAGATGGCGGATAAACAGCAGATCTTCGCCAGGCCACTCCACCCCTATACCCGCGCGCTGCTGGCCGCGATCCCGCATCCCGACCCGGCGCTGCGCGGGCGGGTGAAGCCACTGGGTGGTGATCTGCCCAGCCCGCTCAACCCGCCCGCGGGCTGCCGCTTCCACACCCGCTGCGCTTTCGCCTCCGAGCGCTGCCGGCGTGACGAACCGGCGCTGCTGGATGGCGTGGCCTGCCACCACACTGCGGATTTGCCGCCGCTCGACATGGCCTATGCCGGCGGATTGAGCGAGACTGCGACGAGACGGCTGTCTCGCTATGCCGAGGCCGCCGGGCAAAAAATCTGAGGATACGCCCATGCTTCTGAACATCTCTGCCCCCCGCACGATCCTGGTCGGCGGCGGCACGGTTTTGCGCGTGGCCGAGGTGCTGGCGTCGCACGGCCTCTCCCGCCCACTGGTGGTGACGGACCCATGGATGGTCTCCTCCGGCACTGTGGAAAAGGCCCTGGCGCCGCTGCGCGCGGCTGGCCTGGCGCCCGCCGTCTTCTCCGACACGGTGCCGGACCCGACGGATACCGTGATCGAGGCCGGCGTCGCCGTCTTCGCCGCGGGGGATTACGACTGCCTGATCGGCTTCGGCGGCGGCAGCCCGATGGACACCGCCAAGGCCATCGCCATTCTCGCCGCCGTGGGTGGCCATATCCGCAGCCAGAAGGCGCCGCACGCCGCCGACCGCGCGGCCTGCCCGGTGATCTGCATCCCCACCACCGCCGGCACCGGCAGCGAGGCCACGCGCTTCACCGTCATCACCGACACGGCGAATGACGAGAAGATGCTCATCGCAGGCCTCGGCGCCCTGCCGCTGGCCGCCATCGTGGATTACGAACTCACCCTCACCGTGCCGCCGCGCACCACCGCCGATACCGCGATCGACAGTTTTTCCCATGCGCTGGAGGCCTATGTCTCCAAGCGCGCCACCCCTGTGTCGGACATGTATGGCGAGCGGGCGATGCGTCTCATCGGCCCCAATCTGCGCACCGTTTACAAGGAGCCTGGGAACATCCCCGCGCGGGAAGCCATGATGCTGGGCGCGACCCTGGCCGGGCTCGCCTTCAGCAATGCCTCGGTGGCACTGGTGCATGGCATGTCGCGCCCGATCGGCGCGCATTTCCATGTGCCGCATGGGCTGTCCAACGCCATGCTGCTGCCGGCTGTGACGCGATACGGCCTCGCCGCCGCGCTGCCACGCTATGCCCAGGCCGCGCGCTGCATGGGTGTGGCGAAGGAGAGCGATGCCGACCAGGTGGCGGGTGCCAAGCTTCTGGAAGAGCTCGAATCGCTGAATGCCGAACTGCATGTGCCCCGCCCCGGCGCCTGGGGCATCGATGCCGATCGCTGGAACGGGCTGCTGCCCACCATGGCCGCCCAGGCGCTGGCCAGCGGCAGCCCGGCCAACAATCCGTCCGTGCCGACGGCCGAGGAGATCATCGCCCTCTACCAGTCGGTGTATTGATCACTCGGCGGCGGGCCAGGGCGGGATGGGCTGTTCGCCGCGCTGGAACCTTGCCCAGTAGCGGCAATCCGCCAGGCGCCAGCCCGGCCCGGGCGGTTCGGCGCCGGTGATGGCGGGGCAGGTGGGTAGGGTGCTGGCGCCCGGCTCTTGCTCCCAGCGCTCCCAGCGGATCTTGCCGAGGTCGCGGGCGAACCAGAAGCGTTCGAGGTGGCGGGCACGGGCGATGTCCCAGCCATCGTAGTGTTCGGAGATGATGGTCTCGGCGGCAAAGGGCGGCCGCAGCGCCTCCGCCTCGCGCCAGGGAAACGCCATGGTGAGGCGGCGCCAGCGGGTATAGGCGGGCACGTAGCGCAGCGGGCAGCGTACCGAATCGCGGGTGATGCGCAGCCGGGCCACGCGTTCGCGCCATTCCGGCCCCGCCTGATCGTCGAACAGCAGCCAGCCGCCCAGACCGCCCTCCGGCTCATCCTCGCAGCCCGGCCCCTGCAGCCATTGCACGCCGCCATTGCCGTCTTCGGTCATCATGATGGCGGTGTCAGGCCCGCGTTGGCCGATGAGGTCGCCGCCGTCTCCGACCGCGACGCCTGGCTGATTGTCCATCCGGCCGAAGCGGCGGGGGCCATCGCCGAAATCGAAGAGCTGCCGCGCCACGGGGTGGCCGCGCCGGATGGAAAGCAACGAATCGGAGGCCTGAGTGCCCTGCCAATCGAATTTCCGCCAAGGCAGGCTGGGCCCGGCCTGTGCGGGCCGTCGCACCCCGCAGGAGGCCTCAAACGGCAGCGCCGTAGCGTCGGCGCATACGCCCTGTACCACAAAAGGCAGCGCCGCCTCCCAGGCCGGAGACGCCGACGCCCCAACAGCAGAAAGGGCGGCAGCCAATAGGCTACCACCCCAAAAACAAAACGTTCGGACCGCGCGCGGTCCGGAGAGGATCAGAAGCCTTCGCGCTCCAGGCGCTTGCGCTCCACCTTGCGGGCGCGGCGCACGGCCTCGGCAGCCTCACGCGCACGGCGTTCGCTCGGCTTTTCGTAATGCCTGCGGAGCTTCATCTCGCGGAACACGCCCTCGCGCTGGAGCTTTTTCTTGAGCGCCTTGAGCGCTTGATCAACATTGTTGTCCCGAACGACGACTTGCACGCAGTGATCACTCCGATGGATCAAAAGGGATAGGAAAGCAAGAAGCGCCGCTGGCCGGAACCCGACCGCGTCGCCTTCTGGGAAGTGTGTAGACAGGTTTATGGCGCCGGGTAAAGCCCTTTCATGCGGTTTGGGCCGCACCACATGGCTGATATGGCCATCCTGAAGATCGCCCGCCTGGGCCACCCCGTTCTGCTGCGCGTCGCCGATCCTGTGCCGGACCCCACCACGGCCGAGATGCGCCGCCTCGTCACGGACATGGTGGACACCATGGAGGATGCCAATGGGCTGGGCCTTGCAGCACCACAGGTCTACCGCTCGCTGCGCCTCTTCGTCTGGCGGGTGGATGATGGGGTGGCGGCGATCTTCAACCCCGAACTCACCCCGCTCGATGGTCCGGCCGAACCCTATTTCGAAGGCTGCCTCTCCATCCCCGGCCTGCGAGGCGAGGTGACGCGGCCCAGCCGGATTGCCTTTCGCGGGCTGGATGCGGATGGTCAGCCGATCGAGGGCGTGGCCCAGGGCCTCGCCGCACGGGTCATGCAGCATGAGCAGGACCATCTCGATGGCGTGCTCTACCCGATGCGGATGACCGATCTCTCGCGCCTCGGCTTCACCGAGGAACTGGCCAGGAACCAAGCGCCATGACCGATGCCATCATCGACCGCCTGCTGCCGCTGGTGCCCCGGCACGGCTGGACCGCGGCCGCGCTGGCGCAGGCGGCGGGCGATCCCGCCCTCGCCGAAAGCGCCTTTCCCCGCGGTGCGCGCGACGCCATCGCCGCCTGGTCCGCCCTGGCCGATCGCCGGATGGGCGAGGCGGGGGAGGTCGAAGGTCTCGCCACGATGAAGGTGCCGGCCAGGATCCGCCGGGTCATCGCCATCCGCCTGGAACAGGCGCAGCCGCACAAGGCCGCGCTGCGCGATGCGCTGGGAATTCTAGCCATGCCCTGGAACGCGCCGCTCGCGGCCCGGCTGACGGCCGCCACCGTGAGCGCCATGTGGTACGCGGCCGGCGACAAAAGCGCCGATTTCTCCTGGTACACAAGGCGCGCGACCCTGGCCGCGATCTACGGTGCCACGCTGGCCTTCTGGCTGCGCGATCCCTCGCCGGACCTCTCCAAGACACTGGAATTCCTCGACCGGCGCTTGGCCGATCACGGGCGCCTGCAGCGGATGATCCCCCGCCGCGCCGCCTGATTGTTGCGGCGTCACTCCGGCGTTACATTGCAGTGGCTTGAGAACGCTGGTTTTTTCGGGGGCTTCGCGCGGCGCGATTCTGGCTGTAGAAGGCGGCGGAGAGACACACACATTTTTGGAGATCAGGCGCCCATGTCGCCCTTCCGCACGATGATGACCGGCCTCCTGGCCGCCAGCCTGGCGACCCCCGCTTTTGCCCAGTGCATGCAGCCGACGGAGAAGCCGGGCTTCGACATCCGCGCGCTGCAGAGCCAGCTCATGGTGCTGGCCCTGACCTGCAGCCAGACCGATGACTACAACCGCTTCGTCACCCAGAACCGCGCGGTGCTGACCGGCGCCTATGGCGACGTGCAGCGGCATTTCCGCCGCATCGCCGGCGGCGCCTGGCAGCGCCAGATCGACGCCTACATCACCAACACGGCCAATGGTCACAGCCAGGTCGGCATCAGCCAGGGCTCGCTGTTCTGCTCCAACCAGGCGCAGCTCTTCCCCGCCGCGCTCTCGGCGACCACGCGCGATCAGCTGGTCCAGCTGTCGCAGCAGCGCCAGATCGCGCAGGTCTACACCCCGCCGATGTGCGGCGCCGGCACGCCGAGCGGCACGACTGCGCGCAGCACCCCGTCCAACACCACCCCTCGCGCCAGCAACCCGCGCCCGAGCAACAACGGCCAGGCCACGCCCGCGCGCAACACCACCGCGCCGCGCAGCTGAGCCGCAGCGTCCCGGAGGCACCTCCGGGACGCGTGACGCCCGCATCCCACGCGGTGCTTCCGGCACCCGGCGTGCCTGGGATGCTCGGGTTACCCTTGGCACATGGGTGGTCTGCGGCGTCCGTGTTGCCGGCAGCCCCTTGGCTTGCCAAGGTGGGGCATGACAACCCGCACGATTCCTGACCGCCTGCGCGACGCCGTCGCAGCCAACCATGCCGAACAAACACGCTTTCTCGCCGATATCGTGAAATTCCCCAGCCTGCGCGGCAATGAAGCGCCGCTGCAGGATTTCCTGGCTCGTGCCATGGCCGCGCGGGGCTGGCGGGTGGATCGCTTCTCGCTGGCCGATGTGCCGCTGGCCGGTCACCCCAAGGCCAGCCCGATGGTGGATGTGGACCCGGCCGGCTCCATCCAGGTCGTCGGCACCTTGCGGGCGGCCAACCCCACCGGCCGCAGCCTGATCATGCAAGGCCATATCGACGTGGTGCCCGAGGGCCCGACCGCGATGTGGACCCACCCGCCCTATGCCGCCCATATCCAGGATGGTTGGCTCTATGGCCGCGGCGCGCATGACATGAAATCCGGCGTCTCGGCGATGTTCTTCGCCATGGATGCGCTGAGATCCGCCGGGCTGCGCCCCTGCGCCGATATCCACGTCCAGACCGTCACCGAAGAGGAGAGCACCGGCAATGGCGCGCTGGCGACCCTCCTGCGCGGCTACCGCGCCGATGCCGCGCTGATCCCCGAGCCCACCGGCGGCACGATCACCCGCGCGCATACCGGCACGCTGTGGTTCCGTCTGCGCGTCGCCGGCGTGCCCGTCCATGTCGCGGTGGCGCAGACCGGCAGCAATGCGATCATGAGCGCCTACCAGCTCATCACCGCGCTCTATGCCTATACGGCCGAGGCGAACAAGGCGGCTGCCAGCCATCCCTGGTACAAGGGCATCGAGAGCCCGATCAAGTTCAACCCCGGCATCATCCGCGGCGGCGACTGGGCGAGTTCCACACCGGCCTGGTGCGAGGTGGATTGCCGCATCGGCCTGCTGCCGGGCCAGGATGTGGCGGAGGTGCAGCGCGCGGTCGAGGCGGCGGTGGCTGCCGCCGCCCGGGCCGACAACTTCATGGCCAATAACCCGCCCGAGTTGACCTGGCACGGCTTCCTGGCCGATGGCTATGTGCTGGAGCCTGGCAGCGAGGCGGAGGCCGTGCTGGCCGCGGCTCATGGCAGTGCCTTCGGGGCCGAGATGCCCGCGCGCATCACCACGGCGGTGAACGACACGCGCTTCTATGGCCTGTATTTCGGCATTCCCGGCCTGTGCTACGGTCCGCGCGGCGAGGGCGCGCACGCCTTCGATGAGCGGACCAATCTCGAGCATCTCAAGACCACGACGCTTGCCATGGCAACATTCATCGCCGACTGGTGCGGCGTGGAGGAGGCGTGATGCATCGCCGCACCCTGCTGGGGGCAGCCCTGGCGGCACCAGCCTTGGCACAGGAGACATGGCCCACGCGTCCCTTGCGCATCGTGGTGCCCTTCGCGCCCGGCGGCTCATCGGACACGCTGGGCCGGCTGATCCAGCCCGGGCTCCAGGCGGCCCTCGGACAGCCCGTGATCGTGGAGAACCGCGCCGGCGCGGGCTCGATGCTGGGCGCCGAATTCGTCGCCCGCGCGCCTGCCGATGGCTACACCGTGCTGCTGGCGGACCTGCCCTTCGCCATCTTCCCGGCGCTGCAGGAGCGCCTGCCCTTCGACCCGCTGGGCGATTTCACCGCCATTTCGATGATCGGCGTGGCGCCGCTGATGATGTTCGGCGCCACCAACATCGCGCCCACCGATGCCCGAGAATTCGCCGCGCTGGCGCGCTTGCGGCCCGAGGCGCTGAACTACGGCTCGGGCGGCGTCGGCGCCTCCAGCCATCTCTCGGCCGAGCTCTACCAGCGCGCCACCGGCACCCGGCTGACCCATATCCCGTACCGCGGCGGCGGGCCCGCGATGCAGGATTTGGCGGCGGGCAATGTGAATGCGGTCTTCGTCACCCTCGCATCGGCCTTCCCGCAGATGCAGGCAGCCCAGGTCCGCGCGCTGGGCGTGATGGGCACCGAGCGGCTGGCCGTGCTGCCGCAGGTCCCCACCATGCGCGAGCAGGGGATCGACCTGGTGAACGAGCATTGGTGGGGCCTGCTCGGCCCTGCCCGCATGCCCGCCCCCGCCATCGCCCGCCTGGCCGAGGCGCTGCGCGCCGTGATGGCCGCCCCTGAGATCATGCCGCGGATGGACGCGCTCGCCGTCCTGCCGCGCGCCACCGGCCCCGCGCCCTTCGAGGCGTTGATCCGCGCCGACCTCACCCGCATGGTGGAGCTGGTGCGGGCGCAGAACATCCGCATCCAATGAGCCTCGACACCATCCTCGAGGCGATCACGGCAGACCGTCTGCTGTGGAGCGATTTCAACGCGCTCTGCGACGCAGGCGGCAGGCTCGCCGGCACCGACAGCGCGGTCAGCGCCTTCACCTTCGCCGCCATCCGCATGGCCGCGATCGGCACGGTCTGCAACGAGCCCTCGTCCTATGCGGGCTGGACCTGTCATGAGAGCCACCTCATCCATGAGCCCAGCGGCCGGCGCATCGATGCCGTGCCGCTGCTGGGCACCATGCCCTGTGAGGACCTCGTGCTCGACATCCGCGACCTCGGCCGCGGCGCGCCGGCGCAGTTCGGCCCGCCCGGCGGCATGGCCGGGCTCGCGGCCATGGTGCGGCATGAATACCCCTTCAGCGTTCATGCGTTGCACCGCCGGGTGAAGGTCGCCGCAGCCGCCGAAGCCGGCGCGGGCGCCATCTTCATGGTTCAGCCCGAGCCCGGCATCGGGCCGGTCTCAGGCTCCTCCGCCCGGCATGGCGGCCCGGGCATCCCTGGGCTTGGCATCAGCATCGAGGATGCGGCGCTGCTGGCCGAGGGCGGGCGCGTGCGCATCACCATCTTGGCCGAGGACCACCCCGCGGAGACCCCCAACCTGGTGCTGGAAATCCCAGGCCGCGGCCCGGGGATGGTGGTGCTCAGCGCCCATCTCGACGGCCATGCGCTGGGCGAGAGCGCACTCGACAATGCGACCGGTGTGGCGGCCGCCCTCAGCCTCGCGCGCGCCATGGCGCCCCATGTCGGCGCCTGCGAAAACGGGCTGATGCTCTGCCTGTTCGGCGCCGAGGAATGGGCGCTTTCGGGCAGCCGCGCCTGGATGGCCGACCAGCCGGCCGAGCGGGTGGCGCGGATGCGGCTCAACCTCAATCTCGACAGCGTGGCGGGGCATGGCCAACTCACCGCCCTGACCAGCGGCTTCGCCCATCTGCCCGGCCTGCTCCAGGGTGCCTTTTCGCCCCTGGGCATCCACGAGCCGCTGATGCCCAACAGCGACCACGCCAACTTCGCCGCCCGCGGTGTGCCGGCGGCGCGTATCATCGCGGGCTTCAACGAGCCCAGGAGCAACCTGCGCTTCCTGCTGACGGCGGCCGACCGGCGCCAGCTCACGGGCGATGGCGAGTTGCGCGCGGCGACGCTCGCCATCGCGCGCATGCTCTGGGCGGCTCTTACGCCTTCGCGGTGACGCCAGCCTCTTCCATCAGGCTCTGCAATTCGCCGGCCTGGAACATCTCGGTCACGATGTCGCAGCCGCCGACGAATTCGCCGTTCACATAGACCTGCGGAATGGTCGGCCAGTTGGTGTACGACTTGATCCCCTCGCGGATCTCCATGTCCTCCAGCACGTTCACGCTTTTGAACGGCACGTTGAGATGGCTCAGGATTTGGACGACGCGGGCGGAAAAACCGCATTGCGGGAAGACTGCCGTGCCCTTCATGAAGACGGTGACGGGGCTCGAATCGATCTCGGCCTTGATGCGGTCGAAGGTGGGATTGTCGGACATGGGGTGATTCCTCTGCGAAACGTCGATTATTCAGGAACGGCGGTGGTCAGCGCAAGCGCATGCAGCACACCGCCCATCCGGCCCTGCAGCGCGGCATAGACCATCTGGTGCTGGCGCACGCGCGGCAGGCCCCGGAAGGCCGCCGAGGTGACATGGGCGGCGTAGTGGTCGCCATCCCCGGCCAGGTCCTTGATGATGACCTCGGCATCCGGCAGGGCGGATTTGATGAAGCCTGCGATCTCGTCGGCTTGCATGGGCATGGGCTCAGTATCCTTGCATCAAGGCGGGCAGGGTGGCTTCGTGCGCGGCGCTCAGTTCAGCCACGGATATGGCGCCAAGGCCGTCCAATTCCAGGGTGGTGCCGCGGGCACGGCCGAGTGGCGTCACCGGCACGCTGGCGGCCTGAGCGGCTTCCAGCAAGGCGGCACCGTCCCTGACGGCCAGGATGTAGCGCCCCTGGTCCTCGCCGAACCAGAACCCGTGGTCGAAGGACTTGCCCTCCGGCGCTGTGATGGTGGCACCCACGCCGGTGGCCATCGCCATCTCGGCCAACGCCACCAGCAGTCCGCCATCGCTGATGTCATGACAGGCGCGGACCTGGCCGGCCAGGATCTGCGCCCGCACGAAATCACCGTTCCGGCGCTCGGCCGCAAGATCAACCGGCGGCGGCGGCCCGGCCTCCAGCCCCGCGATCTCCCGCAGCCAGAGCGACTGGCCGAGATGGCCATGGGTCTCGCCGATCAGCAGCAGCGCCGCACCCTCGGGCATGCCCAGCCCCACCGCATCGGCCAGGCGCTCGATCACCCCCACCCCGCCGATCGCCGGCGTGGGCAGGATCGGCCGCCCCTCGGTCTCGTTGTAGAGCGACACATTGCCGCTCACGACCGGGAAATCCAGCGCCGTGCAGGCGGCGGCCATGCCACGGCAGGCGGCCGCGAATTGCCCCATGATCCGGGGTTTTTCGGGGTTGCCGAAATTCATGTTGTCGGTGATCGCAAGCGGCAGCGCCCCGGTCGCCGTGATGTTGCGCCAGGCCTCGGCCACGGCCTGCTTGCCGCCTTCCTCCGGGTCTGCCACCACATAGCGCGGCGTGCAGTCGGTGGTCATGGCCAGCGCCCGCTCGGTGCCCTCGACGCGCACCACGGCGGCATCGGCCTGGCCGGGGCGCTTGGCTGTCTGGCCGCCCACCTGGGCGTCATACTGGTCCCAGATCCAGCGGCGCGAGCAGAGGTCGGGCGCCGCCACCAGGGTTTTCAACGCCGGCAGGATGCCCACAGGGTCCGCGATGGCGCCCAGCGGCGGCTGCTTGGGCGTCTCCTCGGTCGGGCGGTGATAGAGCGGCGCCTCGGATTCGAGCGGCGCCAGGGGGATCAGCGCCTCTGTCATCCCCTTGTGCCGGATCTCGATCAGCCCCGTGTCGGTGAGGTGCCCGATCACGGCGAAATCCAGTTCCCATTTGTGGAAGATCGCCTCGGCCGCCGCCTCGCGCCCGGGCTTGAGCACCATCAGCATGCGCTCCTGGCTCTCGGAGAGCATCATCTCATAGGCGCTCATGCCCTCCTCGCGCTGGGGCACGCGGTCCATCTCCAGCACCACGCCCATGCCGCCCTTGCCGGCCATCTCCACGCCCGAACTGGTCAGCCCCGCCGCCCCCATATCCTGGATGGCCACGATCGCGTCGGTCGCCATCAACTCCAGGCAGGCCTCGATGAGCAGCTTTTCGGCGAAGGGGTCGCCGATCTGCACTGTGGGGCGCTTTTCCTCGGAATCCTTGTCGAACTCGGCCGAGGACATGGTCGCGCCATGAATCCCGTCTCGGCCGGTCTTCGAACCCACATAGACCACGGGGTTGCCCACCCCGGTCGCGGCCGCCGTAAAGATCCGGTCGGCCTTGAGAATGCCCACCGTCATGGCGTTCACCAGCGGGTTGCCATTATAGGCGGGGTGGAAGTTGACCTCGCCGCCCACGGTGGGCACGCCCACGCAATTGCCATAGCCGCCGATGCCGCGCACCACGCCATCCAGGATCCGCCGGGTGCGGGGCAGGGCAGGGTCGCCGAACCTGAGCGCGTTCAGATTGGCAATCGGCCGCGCCCCCATGGTGAAGACATCGCGCAGAATGCCGCCCACCCCGGTCGCCGCGCCGCTATAGGGCTCGATGAAGCTGGGGTGGTTGTGGCTTTCCATCTTGAAGACGGCGGCCAACCCCTCACCGATCGCGATCACCCCCGCATTCTCGCCCGGCCCCACCAGCACCCAGGGCGCCTTGGTCGGCAGCGTCTTCAGCCACACGCGGGATGATTTGTAGGAGCAATGCTCCGACCACATGACCGAGAAGATGCCAAGCTCGCACAAGGTCGGCGCGCGGCCGAGAATGGCGAGCGCCCGGGCATATTCATCCGGCTTCAAGCCGAATTTCTGGGCCAGATCGGCGGCGACATCGGGGGCGAGGGCTGGGACGCTGGGCATGTCTGGCTTGTCGGGCGGCGCGGCCGGGTTGTCCAGAGTGCCCGCGCCTAGCGCATTGATGTCGTTTGCGGACAAATTCCCCACAGCCCGGCGTGTCGCGCGCAAATTCACGTTTGGGGACAAATTCGCGGCCGTGCCGGGGCCGTGGCGATCGGGGCAGGCGACGGCAGGGCAGGCCTGAGGCACCATCCCGCCATCATAGGAATTAATGCAAAGAATAGCAAGAATCTCGTGCATCCCAGATGGCGGGAAACCTTCTTCCCGATGCCGCGTTGCAACCCCGGAACCCAGGAGCAACTTCCATGAATGGCATTGTCTACATCGTCGGCGCCGTCGTCATCGTCCTCGCCATACTCAGCTTCCTCGGCCTGCGCTGAGGCCCCGCCGCCGCATTTTCGCTGGCCCCGCACCCTTCGCAGGTGCAGCATCGCGGCATGAACGATGCCGCCGATACGCCAGACCTTCTCGCCCGCCTGCGCGCGGCGCGCGACGCCACCGCCACCGACCCCTTCGGCGACCCCATCCTTCTGGTGGCACTCGACATCAGCCGGGCGCTGGATGAGCGCCGCCTGACGCTGGACGATCTGGCCGGGCTGATCGCGGACGTCGCCCACCAGGCCGCCTCCGACCGCGCCCAACGCCTCGCCGCCTATGTCGGCCTGGGCCAGGACAATCTGGCTGACCTCTCCCGCCTCGCCGCCCGCCTGGTCCGCCCCGACCCCGAGGACAGCCCGATCCCCTTCGCCGCCTATCGCGAGGCGGTGGAGCGCGCCCGCTTCGCCGCCGTCTTCACCGCCCACCCCACCTTCTCCATGCCGCTGGCGACCGGCACGGCCCTGGCCGAGGCCGCCTGCGGCGCTGTGCTGCCGGAGGGGCTCGCCCATCGCCCGGTCCCCGTCACGCTCGAGGATGAATTCATCCAGGCCGCGGCAGCGATCCATCGCGGACGGGATGCGCTGGATGCGCTGACCCGCGCCCTGCTGAGCGCCGCCCAGGCGGTCTGGGGCGAGCGCGCCCTGGCGCTCACCCCCCGGCCCATCATCCTGGCCAGTTGGGTCGGCTACGACACCGATGGCCGGACCGATATCGGTTGGCAGGACACGCTCAGGCTGCGGCTGCGGATGAAGCGGCTGCAACTCGCCCGCCTGGCCGAGGCCCTGGAACCAATGGGCGATTGCGTGGCCCCGCTATTGGCCCGCACCCGCCTTGCCGAGGTCACCACGGCCGAACAGGAGGCCGCCGCCCCGCAAAAAGCCGAGCCCGAGGCGGTGCGCCGCTTCGCCCAAGCCATGGTCGAGGGGCGCGAGGCGGCGATGATCACCCCCGATCCCCTGCTCCCGCTCTTCGAGGCCGCGATCGCCGCCGCCCCCGACGCCACCACCCGCCAGGCCATCGCGGTGCAGCGGGCGGGGCTGCTCGCCCATGGCCTGGCGCTGGCCCATACCCATGTCCGCCTCAACGCCGCCCAGTTGCACAACGCGCTGCGCCTCAGGCTGGGGCTGGAGGCCTCGCCCGACGACATGGCCGGCCGCCGCGGGTTGCTCGCCCAGATCAACGCGGCGCTGGGCGAGGTCACCGCCGTGCCGGTCGATTACGGCGCGCTGCTGGCCGAACAGGCCTCCGCCATCCGCCTCATGATGAGCGTGGCGCAAATCGCGAAACACGTGGATGCCAGCCAGCCCGTGCGCTTCCTCATCGCCGAGACCGAGACCGGCTACACCCTGCTCGCGGCCCTGTGGCTGGCGCGCCGGCTGGGGCTGGAGCGGCATATCGAGATATCCCCGCTCTTCGAGACGGCGGAGGCGCTGGAGCGTGGCGAGCGGGTGCTGGAGGAGGCGCTGCGCAGCCCGCATTACCGCGACTATCTCCACCTCCATGGCCGGCTCTGCCTGCAATTCGGCTATTCCGATTCGGGCCGCTATGTCGGCCAGCTCGCCGCCTCCTATCTGGCCGAGCGGCTGAAGATCCGCCTGGCCGAGCAGATGCGCCGGCACGGGCTGGAGGGCATCGAGCTCGTGCTCTTCGACACCCATGGCGAGAGCATCGGCCGCGGCGCCCACCCCATGAGCCTGGCCGACCGCTTCGCGTATCTCTCGCCGCCGCAGGCGATGGCGGCGCTGCGTGGCGCGGGCGTGGCCTGGCGCGAGGAGGCGGCCTTTCAGGGCGGCGATGGCTACCTGCTCTTCGGCACCCCCGCCCTGGCCGAGGCCACCATCGCGCGCATCGCCGAACACGCCTTCGCAGCCCCGCCAACCCAGCCCGACCCGATCTATGCCGAGGCCGATTGGGGCGCCGATTTCTTCGCCACCATCCGCCGCGAAATGGCGGCCCTGGTGGAGGACCCGGGCTATGCCGCGCTGCTGGGCGCCTTCGGCCCCGGGCTGCTGGATCGCACCGGCTCGCGCCCCGCCGCCCGGCAGGCCGATGGCATGGCCGGGCCGCTGCGCATCAGCCACCCCTCGCAGCTCCGCGCCATTCCGAACAACGCCATCCTCCAGCAACTCGGCTGGATGGCCAATACGCTGCATGGGCTGGGGGCGGCGGCGGCCACGGGGCCGGAAATCTTCGCCGATCTACGCGCCCGCTCGCCGCGTTTCGCCCGCGCGCTGGGCCTGGCGGCGCGCGCCGCCTCCTGCTCCGACCTCGGCGTGCTGCGCGCGGCGGTGGACATGCTCGACCCCTCGCCCTGGCTGGACCGCGCCGGCTTCACCCGAAGGCCCGGCCGGCGCGAGGCGCTGACGGAGGTGGCGATGGCGCTGGAGCGCCTCGGCCTCTCACCCGCCACCCGGCGGATGTTCCGCCGACTTCAGGCCGATACGCTGAAGCTGCGCGCCGCCTGGCCCGACCTGCCGGGCATGCCGGACCGCCTCGTGCTGGTCCATGCCATCCGGCTCTGCCTGGTGCAGCGGCTGTGGCTGCTGGGCGTGGCCTTGCCCGAATTCAGCCCGCGCCATGGTGCGACGCGTGAGGCGCTGATCGGCCGCCTCCTGCAGCTCGATGTCGCGCCGGCGCTGGACCTGCTGGCGGCGATCTTCCCGGTCGCCGCCGATCTGGGCACCGGCCTCGATTTCGGCGAACCGCCCGGGCCGCTGGAGCGGATTTCCTATGCCGAGGTGCATGCCACATTGCTGGCGCCGATGGCGGCGATCTTCGCGCTGATCCGCGAATGCTCGGCGGCGGTGGCGCATGAGGTGGGGGCGTTCGGTTAATCTTTCGCAATCATTACAAGCCCTTCGCCCAAAACCGCGCCACCCCGTGGACCGGCCTGGACGAAATTTGGCCGAAGGGCAGGGTTTTCGCGTGGGTTCCACAGGCCGCCCGCCATTTCGCAGGCGCATCATCCCCGCCCATGCCTCTAAGCTGTCCGATCACAGGTTGAGGAAACCGACCATGCCCTCCCGCCGCTCAATGCTCCTGGCAGCACCCCTGTTGGCCACAGCGCCTGCCGCCCTGGCCCAGGAAAGCTTCCCCAACCGCCCCATCACGCTGACCGTGCCGCTGACCGCGGGCGGGCCGGCCGATGTCGTCTTCCGCCCCATGGGCAACGCCCTGCAGCAGGAATGGGGCCAGCCCGTGGTGCTGGACTACCGCCCCGGCGCCGGCGGCACCCTGGCGATGGACTACGCCATCCGCTCGCGCCCCGACGGGCACACGCTGGCAATCTGCTCGAACAGCCAGTTCAGCATCGCACCCTTCCTCTTCCCCATGCCCTACGACAATGACCGCAGCTTCGTGCCCATCGTGATGGCGGCGAGCGCGCCCAGCTTCGTGGTGATCAACCGCGCCGTGCCCGCCACCACCTTGCAGGAATTCCTGGAGCTTGCCCGCCGCCGGCCGGATGGGATGAGCTTCGCGACGGCCGGCGTGGGCTTCACCAGCCACCTCGCCACCGAATTGCTCATGGCGCGCGCGGGTGTCTCGATGCTGCATGTGCCCTATCGCGGCGGCTCGCCGGCCTCCCAGGCCGTGCTGACCGGCGAGGTGCAGATGAACTTCATGGAGGCTGCCTTCCTGACCGGATTGCTCCCGACGGGCAACCTGCGCGCCCTGGCGGTGACCAGCGCCCAGCGCCACCCCCTCTTCCCCGATGTGCCGACGGTGAGCGAGGCGGCCATCCCCGGCTTCGAGACCGCGACCTATTGGGGCCTGGTGGCACCGACGGCCACGCCCGAGCCCATCCTGACCAAGCTGCGCACGGGCACCCAGCGCTTCTTCAACACGGCGGCGGAGCGGGAGCGGCTGACCCAGGCCGGCTTCCTGCCGATGGGCGCGGATGCGGAGATTTTCAATCGGATCAAGGCGCAGGAGAGCGCGAAGTGGGGGCCGCTGATCAGGGATCGGGGTATTCGGGTGAGTTGAGGGTGGCAGGCGTGGCCAGTCTGGAATGCCGTGCCGCCGGGCAGGCCGACCTTCCGGGCCTGCTGCCTCTTTACCGCGACCTCAACCCCAATGATGCCGAGACGGGCCTCGCGGATGCCGAGCGGAACTGGCTGCTGCTCCGGCGCTATCCCGGCAGCGAGGTTTTCCTCGGGTGCGTCGGCGAGTCGATCGTGACGAGTTGCACCCTCGTCGTCATCCCCAACCTCACCCGCGGCGGCACGCCTTATGGGCTGATCGAGAATGTGGTCACCGCGGCTGCGTATCGCAGGCGCGGATTTGGCGCCGCGGTGATCGCTGCGGCCGTCGCCGCGGCGTGGCAGGCGGCGTGCTACAAGGTGATGCTGCTCACCGGCTCGAAAGAGCCGGCAACGCTGAAATTCTATCACGATTGCGGCTTCGAGCAGACCAAGACGGGGTTTCAGATCAGACGCATCCCCGTGCGTGGGGCATAGGCAGTAGGGGCAGGGCGGTACCGGCCACCGCCCGCCCGGCCCTTGGAAAACTGTTCACCGCCGAGGCATCCGGGTAGGCGCCCGAGGCCACCATGCTCTCAATGGCCGCGGCCAGTTCCGGCGGAAGGGTAATCGTGGCGTGATCCTGCATGCCCCCAGTCTAACCCCCGCCCGCCATCACCGTACGCGAAAAGCCGCATCACGCCGCCACAAAAGCCCCCGCCAACCCCGCAAACATCGGCAGCCCCTCGGTGCCCCCCACCAGTGGATCCACGCAATTCTCCGGATGCGGCATCAGCCCCATCACCCGCAGATTGGGCGACAGGATTCCCGCAATCGCATTGATCGACCCATTGAGGTTCGCCCCGGCATAGCGCAGCGCCACCAGCCGCTCGCCCTCCAGCCGCGCCAGCGTCTCGGCGTCACAGAAATAATTGCCATCGCCATGCGCCAGGGTAGCCCGAAACACCGCCCCCTGCTCGAACCCGCGGGTGAACACCGTATCCGTCCGCTCCACCCGCAGCGAACAATCCTGCGCCAGAAACCGCAGCGAGGCATTCTTCAGCAGCGCACCGGGCAGCAGCCCCGCCTCGCACAGCATCTGAAACCCGTTGCACACCCCCAGCACATGCCCACCACCCGCGGCGAAATCACGGATCGCGGCCATGATCGGCGATTGCGCCGCCATCGCCCCACACCGCAGATAATCGCCATAGGAAAACCCGCCCGGCAGCACCACCAGATCCAGCCCCGCCGGCAGCGCCGTGTCGCGATGCCACAGCATGGCCGGCTTCACGCCCGAGGCGCGCTCCAGCGCAATCGCCATGTCGCGCTCCCGATTCGTGCCGGGAAAGACCACCACTGCCGATTTCATGCCCGTTCCTTCGCTCAGAACTCAACGCCCAGCCGCAGCCGGGACACCCAGGCGTCGCTCGCCCCGGTCCAGCCATGGCCCAATCCGAAATTCACCTCAACCCGCCCCACCGGCATGCCGATGGTCACGAAGGTCTGATGCGCCTGACGCGTCGCATTGCTCAGCCGCTCGATGCGGCCGAGATCGGCATAATGCTCCACCCCCAACTCAACCCGCGAGGGCAGGGTGTAGTTCACCCGCGCCTGCGGCGAGAGCAGGCTGTGCAGCCCAGGCCCCGACGCCGCGGTAAAACCCACGCCCCCCACCAGCATCCAGGGGCCGGATTGCCAGGTGACCACCGGCCGGGTTTCTATCAGCAGCGCCTCGGGCGAAATGCGCCGGCTGAGCAGGCTGATCTGGCTGAGCACGCCAAAGGACAGCCCATCCTCATGGAAGAAGCGGAAGAGGTTGCGCAGCTTGGCCCCCGCCGGCGTATAGCCCGCCGCCACCACGCCCGGCAGGTAAAGCGCCGCCCCCCAGCCCTGCGCCACCCCCAGCCCGATTTCGGTGCTGAGATAGCCCGCCCCCTGGCTGGGCTGCGCACCGCGCCAGAGCGGCTGGCGGAAGCCGCGGATGCCGTAATTGGCGTGCTGATCCACCGACCATTGGCCGGTTTCGGGAATTTCGAGGTCATGCACCTCGAACTCGTCATACAGCGCCGCCTGGGCGGGAAGGGCGAGCAGCGCCAGCAGCGCCGCCCACCTCACTCCGGCGCATCCTCCGCCCGCCCCACCGCGCGGTTGGGCAGGAGATGGCGAAACAGCGCCTGGCGCTCGCGCACCTGCTCCAGCGTGGGTTTCTCGGCCGCAGCGAATTCGCGCGGCGGGCCGGACAGCGCCACCCCCATCACCGCCGAGAGCAGCAGGATGGGCGCCACCAGCATGCAGGCCGGAAACACCGTGCCGGGCGTCAGGTCGCGCATCCAGCCCGGCGGCAGCAGCCAATAGGCCATCCACATCAGCGGAATCGCCGCCGCCGCCATGCCCAGCAGAATGCCGCCCAGCACGGCGGCGGGGATGACGGGGAAGAACAGGAATATGCCGGCGCCGGGTTGCATCGCCCACCTCTGCGCGGAATTCTGGCATCACCCCTGCCAGATCCGCAACCATTGCAGTCCGCCCAGCAGCAGGATCGTGCCCACGGCTGCGATCGCGGCGGCACTGACCCAGCGATTGGCGCGGCGCTTCTGCTTGTCGACCCAGCCCAGCCGCGGCTCAGGCCCACCCTGCCGCTCCCGCCAGCGCAGGCCCATGGCCGCCAGCACCGTCAGCAGCGCCATCAGCAGCAGCGAGGCCTTGACCATCGCTCAGAACCTCCAGGGGAAGAGCAGCCAGCCCAGCGGGTTGGAAAAACCCTCCAGCACCAGCGAGACCGGCCAGAACAGCCCGCCCAGAAACGCCTTGCTGAGCAGGAAGAAGACCTGGGTGGTGACATGCTGCGGCAGCACATCCAGCGGCGGGCCGAACAGCAGATAGGCGGTGGTGGAGAGCATGCGCAGCGCCGTCAGCCCCACCGCGACGGCGATGAAGACGCGAAGCGAAAGCGCCTTCACGCCAGCTCCACCGAGAAACTCTCGATGACGGTATTGGCCAGCAGTTTCCGCGCCATCTCCTCGGCCATGGCGCGGGCGGCAGCGGGATCGGTCTCCGCCACATCCAGAACAATCACCTTGCCCGCGCGCACATCGTGCACGCCCGGAAAACCCAGCCCCCCCAGCGCCTGCTGGATCGCCTTGCCCTGCGGGTCGAGCACGCCGGTTTTCGGCATCACGGTCACCTTGATCTTCACTGCACCGTCTCCGGACCCTTCAAATCACGCACCCCCGCCTCGGGGAGAATCCCCAGGCGCCGCGCCACTTCCTGATAGCCTTCCTCGACCCGGCCGAGATCCCGCCGGAAGCGGTCCTTGTCCATCTTCTCACCGGTCTTGCTGTCCCACAGCCGGCAATTATCGGGGCTGATCTCATCGGCCAGCACAATCCGCATCTCGTCATTCTCGTAGAGCCGGCCGAATTCCAGCTTGAAATCCACCAGCGTGATGCCGACGCCCAGCAGCAGCCCGGTGAGAAAATCATTCACCCGCAGCGTGAGCTGCACGATGTCGTCGATATCGGCGGTGCCGGCCCAGCCGAAGGCGGTGATGTGCTCCTCGCTCACCATCGGGTCCTGCAGCGCGTCGTTCTTGTAATAATACTCGATGATCGAGCGGGGCAGGCGGGTGCCCTCCTGGATGCCCAGCCGCGTCGCCAGCGACCCGGCGGCGACATTGCGCACGACCACTTCAAGGGGAATGATCTCCACCTCGCGGATCAGCTGTTCGCGCATGTTCAACCGGCGGATGAAATGCGTGGGCACGCCGATCTCGCCCAGGCGCAGCATGAAATACTCGCTGATGCGGTTGTTCAGCACACCCTTGCCGGTGATGGTGCCCTTTTTCTGGGCATTGAAGGCGGTGGCATCATCCTTGAAATACTGCACGAGCGTTCCGGGCTCGGGCCCCTCAAAGAGAATTTTCGCTTTGCCTTCGTAAAGCTGGCGCCTGCGTGCCATGCGCGTCGTCCTCGAATTCCAGGGCGCGCTATAGCAGCGGGGGCGAGCGAGGGCCACTCAGCCCCGCCACGGGCTGGAAGGGCGCAACATCCGGCGGCCCGCCAGCGAAATCCCAGCGCAGTTCCGCCCCCAATGCCAGCAGCGAGGAGGCGACGGTGCCGAAGCCGTTTCGTGGCGGCACATTCAGCGCCTCGGCCGGCCCGCCCCCTGAATCGGCGAGCAGCGCGGGCCAGGCGCCCCAGTCATCGGGCGATTCGGGCGGCGGCGCGGCGCGCCAGCGCGGCAAATGCCGCACGGTGCGGGCACTGGCGGGGTCATTGGGCCGATAGGCGGTGACCATGGAAATCCCCTCGGGCAGGGGTGACACAAGCGGCCGGCCCTCGCCCAGCCCCTCGACATAGAGACCGCCGCGGTGGTCCGCCAGCACCATGTTGAAGGGCCGCCAGAGCCCGGCATCCCAGCCCGAGACCATCGCGCCCGCCTCCTCCGCCGAGGCCGCTTCGAGGGCGCGCAACGGCAATTCCCCGCGCGAACGCTTGCCCGGTGCCGGCCCCAGGCTGCCCACCCGGTTCAGCACCGCCGCCACCACGCCATGGCGGTTCACCGCCATCCAACTGCCGCCGCCCAGGCGATCCCGCCCGCCAATGAGCCGCGGCCAATACGCCCCCGGCGGGTCCCAGGCGCGTTCCAGCCGCTCATCGCGGTTGGCGGCGAGCATGACCGGCCAGGCATGGCCCGGCCGGATCAGGGTGATGACGGTGCACATCGCCGCGGCCTAGCAGGCGGCGCGCGCGCGGACGAGTGGGCCCGGCACACCGGTTGCCCGGCCGCCCGCACCGGCACCCGCCGGCACCACGCTCACCTCGTGACCTGGCAGCCCGGCCACAGAAACAATGGGCGGGCCGGTTGCGCCGGCCCGCCCAAAGTCAAACGCGACTATCCAAAACGGCCTACCAGCGGCGGCCGTGATGCCCGTAATGCGGGCGATAGGCCCAGGGCGGCGGACCATAGAAGCGCGGCCGGGGCGCGAAATAGACCGGCGGCGGCGGCAGATAGACCGGCGGCGCGTAGTAGCGTGGCGGGTAATAGATCGGCGCCGGCGGCGGCACATAGCCGTAATAGACCGGCTCGGCCACGACGCCGGGCTTGAACACCTGCGCCTGGCCCTGGGCCGGCGCCATCGCGATGAAGCCGAGCCCCATCAGGGCTGCGGCGGTGAGGCGGAACAGGGAACGCATGGAATGGTCCTCCTTTGGATGGTGGGATACTGCTCCGGGCTTGCGGCGGAAACAGGGCAGGCTCGTGGCTGGCCTGTGATAAAACGTGTCGGCGCTGGAAGGGTTGCGGCCGGGCATCACGGGGCCACGCGCAACCGCTCGCAGGCCGCGCGCCGCGCGGCGAGATAGGCGTCGCGCGCCTCCTCAAAACCCATCCGCCGCGGGTCCACGGCCGGTGCCCGGCCCATGCGCTCGGCCAGCGCCCAGATCGGGATGTTGTCGAGGATTTCCACGGCGATGAAGACCTCCAGCGGCGGCGAAGGGCCGGTGAAGGGCACCAGCGAGCCGTAGATCAGCGCATTGGCGATCACGAGGTCGGACAAGCCGTCGCGCAGCGTGCGCCCGCCCACGACGGGCAGCACCACATAGGGCCCCTCCGGCACGCCGCGGGCGCAGAGGGCCAGGCCGATATCGGCGTAGGGCGCATTCGGCATGCCGCGTTCGGTGGCGAGGTCGCGCAGGCCCGCGCGGCCCTCGGTGATGTTGGTGCCGATGCGGTCCAGCACGGTCCAGGCATCGGCCGGCCGGCCGGCGGCGGCCAGCGCCAGCGCCTGCCAGGGCTCGGCCACCCAGGTGGTGATGAGGTTGATCGCACCCTCGCGCACATCCGGATTGACCGTCACCAAATTCGGCAGGCGTTCGGTGAGGGCGGCGAAATGGCCCCGCACCTCGCGATTGAAGCCGTGCAGGGCGCGGTTGCTGCGCTCCAGCCAGCCGGTCTCCGCGGCGGCGTCAGGGGCAGGGGCGGCGGCCGGGGGCGCAGCGGAGAGGGCTGGGCCGGGCGCCCCCGCCTGCACGGCGGGTGATGTAGCCTGCGCCCACCCCGCCTGAGGAATGGCCAGCGCCAGCATCACGCCAAGCGCCAGGGATGGGATGGGTTTCGTCAAACGATCATGCTTGGGGGCCATGGCGAAGCATAGCCGATGGCGCGCCATCAACCCAGTACAGAGAATCGTGAACGTTGCGTGTCGATCAGGCGCCAAACACCCGGGCGAAGATCGTATCGACATGGCTGAAGTCGCGCGCCGGGTTCATTGCCGCATCCAGCGCAGCCCCATCCAGCAGCGCCGCGACATCCGCACTTGCCAGCAGATTGTCACGGAACCGCTTCGCATCGGGTTGGCCCAGTTTCGTCCAGGTCGCCATCGCCGCGGCCTGCACGGCGGCATAGGCGGCCTCGCGGCTCATTCCCGCCTGGGTCAGCGCCAGCAGCACTTTTTGCGAGTGCGCCACACCGCCCAGCGATTCCAGATTCTCCTCCATCCGCTCGGGATAGACCGTCAGCTTCTCCATCATCCCCGTCAGCCGGGCGAGGGCGAAGTCCAAGGTGATGGTGGCGTCCGGCCCGATCACCCGCTCCACCGAGGAATGCGAGATATCCCGCTCATGCCACAGCGAGATATTCTCCAGGGCCGGCATCGCATAACCGCGCACGATCCGCGCCAACCCCGTCAGGTTCTCGCTCAGCACGGGGTTGCGCTTATGCGGCATCGCCGACGAACCCTTCTGGCCGGCATGGAAAAATTCCTCCGCCTCGCGCACCTCGGAGCGCTGAAGATGGCGCACCTCCGTCGCCAACCGCTCGATCCCGCCGGCGACCACTGCCAGCGCTGAGAAGAACGCGGCATGCCGGTCACGCGGGATGACCTGGGTGCTGACCGGCTCGACCGCCAAGCCCAGCTTTTCGGCGACAAACGCTTCCACCCGCGGGTCCACACTCGCGAAAGTGCCGACAGGGCCGGAAATCGCGCAGCTCGCGACCTCCGCGCGCGCCACGCGAAGCCGCTCGAGGTTGCGGGCAAACTCGGCGTAATGGCCTGCGAGCTTCAGGCCGAAACTCGTGGGCTCCGCATGGATGCCGTGGCTGCGGCCGATGGTCGGCGTGTATTTATGCTCGATCGCCCGCGCCCGCAGCGCCGCCAGCAAGGCCTCCACGCCCGCGATCAGCAGGTCGGCCGCGCGGGTCAGCTGCACCGCGAAGGCGGTGTCCAGCACATCCGAGCTCGTCATGCCCTGGTGCATGAAGCGCGCATTCTCGCCGATACCCTCGCCCATCCAGGTCAGGAAGGCGATGACGTCATGGCGCGTCACCCGCTCGATGGCGTCGATCGCCTCGACCGCCGCGGCATCGATGCTGGCCGCCCGCGGCGCGCCCTTCTCGCGAATATCACGCGCCGCTTGCGCGGGGATGGTGCCGAGTGCCGCCATCGCCTCGGCCGCCAGCGCCTCGATCTCGAACCAGATGCGAAACCGTTCCTCGGGCGACCAGATCGCGACCATTTTCGGGCGGGAGTAGCGGGGGACCATGGCATATTCTCGGGCGGTGATTGACCGCCGGTCTTTGGCCTTGGGGGGGCACGATGTCCAGCCCGGCGCGATTAAGCGGTTTCGACCGGCTTGTGGAATGATGGGCGTTACGTTATCGGCGCCGCAACATTAGAGAGAGAGAAGTCCATGCCGGATTGGCTTCCCGTATTGCTTCAGGTGCTGATGATCGACCTTGTCCTGGCGGGGGACAATGCGATCGTCGTGGGCATGGCGGCCGCGGGCCTGCCGCCGGCGCAGCGCCGCACCGCCATCTTCTGGGGCATCATCGCCGCCACGCTGATGCGCATCGGCTTCGCCGCCATCACCGTGCAATTGCTGGCCATCGTGGGCATCACGCTCGCAGGCGGCGTGCTGCTGCTCTGGGTTTGCTGGAAGATGTTCCGCGAATTGCGCGAAGGCCATGGCGACGGCCATGCCGAGGCGCTGGCCGAAGCCGAGGCCAAGCCCAAGACCATGTTGCAGGCGATCACCCAGATCCTCATCGCCGACGTCTCCATGAGCCTGGACAACGTGCTGGCCGTGGCCGGCGTCGCGCGCGACCATCCCAACATCCTGATCATCGGCCTCGTCGCCTCGGTCGTGCTGATGGGCGTGGCGGCCACGCTGATCGCCAACCTGCTGAACAAGCATCGCTGGATCGCCTGGGTCGGCCTGCTGATCATCGTCTATGTCGCGGGCGACATGATATGGTCGGGCACGCATGAGGTCGCCGAACGGGTGCCCGGCTCCTACGCCTTCCTGCTGCTGCCGCTGGGCTACCTGGCGCTGCCCGGGGTGTTTCCGGCCTGGATGTGGGCCGGCGCCACTCTGCTGCAGGTGGCGGCGGTCACCATCGTGGTGGCGGCCATCGTCACCGCCATGATGGGACGGCGGGAGAAGCAGTGACGCGCAACCGGCCCCCAGGGCCGGTTGTCCAACTCGTCGCGGCGCCGTAAAGACTCGCTGAAGGCGGCGCCAATGCCGCCACGCGAACAGGCGACGAGAAGGCAGTAGTAGTCATGGATATGGGTACCATCACCGCAAGCTGGGACTGGGCAGTCCTGTCCACCATCCTGGGCGTCAACCTCGTCCTGTCGGGCGACAATGCGGTGCTCATCGCGCTCGCCGCCGCCGGCCTGCCGGCCGAGCAGCGGGGCAAGGCCATCCTTTTCGGCATGGTGCTGGCGGTGGTGCTGCGCATCATCCTCAGCCTTGCGGCCGTCTATCTGCTGGCAATTCCTGGCATCCTCCTGGCCGGTGGCGTGGTCCTGCTCTGGATCGCCTATGGCTTCTTCAAGGAGCTGCGACAGAAGGAGCGTGATGACGCCGATGGCCACAGCCATGTGGCCGAGCCCAAATCCATGGCCACCGCGCTGCGCCAGATCGTCATTGCCGATGTCTCGATGAGCCTTGACAATGTGCTGGCCGTGGCGGGTGCCGCGGTGGGCAATACGCCCATGCTGATCATCGGCCTGATCATCTCCATCCTGGTGATGGGTGTGGCTGCCACGCTGGTGGCCAAGTTGCTGGAGCGCTTCCCCATCATCGCCTGGATCGGCCTGGCGCTGATCGTCTATATCGGCGTGAAGATGATCTATGAGGATGTGCACCGCCTCACCTCCGGCCACGCCGCGCAGATCGTGACCGCGCCCGCGGTCGCACCGCCGCACGGGCCGCTGGTGCGGTTCTCCTGATGCGACCCTGGGCATTCCCGGTGGTGGGCCTGCTGGCGGGGCTGGCCCTGACGGGTTGCGCCACGGATGGCCCGCCAGCCGATCCCGCGGCCCAGGCGCTGAGCAATGTGGGCGCGCTGGTCGCGCGTCTGCCGGACAACCTGGGCAATTTCCGGCGTGGCGGGACCACGCTGCTGAATGAGCCGACCCCGGGCGGGCAGGAAATCGCCTATGCCACCGCCAACCGCGCCATCGCGGGCTATGTGCAGGTGATCCCCAGGCTCCAGCCGATGACGGATGATGACGCGGCCGCGGAGCTGCAGCGCTTCGTCAGCGACACCACGGCCAATACGCCCATGCACCGTCGCCTGCGGCCACGCCAGGCGGTCAACCTGCCCGAGGCCCAGCCGGCGCTGCGCTGCAACGAGCTCGACGGCACCTTCGGTCGCCAGGCGGTTGAAAGCCTTGCCTGCGTCGGCGCCTTCGGCGGCCAGATGGTGCGGCTGCGCGTCTCCCATATCCGCCGCGAGGGCCGCATGGCCGAGGCGCGGGACTTCGCATCGCTGCTGGCGACGACGCTGCGCTGAGGCCCAAGGGCGCGCGCTATTCCTCAGCGACAAACCCGCTGGCGGCAACGATGCTCCCCCAGCGCAGCATCTCCGCCCGCAGGAGATCGGTCGTGGCCGCGCTGGACAGCACGCCGGGCGTGATCTCCAGCCGGGCCAGTCGCTCCCGCATCGCGTCCTGTTCCACCGCCCGGCTGATCGCCGCGTGCAGCGCATCGACGAGCGCGGGCGGAGTGCCAACGGGCAGGATGACGGTGATCGCCTCCTCCGCCGTCAGCGCCGGGAAGCCGGCCTCGGCGAAGCCCGGCACCGCGGGGAAACCTGGCAGCCGCGCGGCCGTGGAGGCGGCGAGCAGCCGGGTCCGTCCATCGCGCGCCGGCGGTGCATTGTCGCCCATATGGCCGAGGATCATGTCGATCCTCCCCGTCAGTAGGTCGGGCAAGGCCGCGGAAAAGCCCTGGCGATAGGGCACCATCGTCAGTACGAGCCCCGCCTCGCGCGCCAGTGCCACCGCCAGCATGTGCTGCGGCGAGCCCAGGGGTGAGAAACATGTCACGCCGCCTCGCGCCCGGGCCCAGTCCAGGAAGCCCCGCAGGTCTCGTGCGGGGTGATCGGCACGTATCATCAGGCTGTAGGGCTGGGTGCCGAGCGTCGCCACGGCGATGAAATCGCGCATCGGGTCGTAGCGCGTGGTGCGGGGATAGACATGAGGGAACAGGCTGAGCACGGGCATCGGCACCACCATCAGCGTGGTGCCATCCGGTGCCGCGGCCTTCACATGCTCCAGCGCCAGCCGGGTGAAGGCGCCGACGCGGTTCTCGACCACCACGTGAAGCGCGTAGTCGCCGGTGATGTGCTGCGCCAGCAGCCGGGTCACGGCATCGGTGCCGCTGCCTGGTCCAGCGCCGGTTACCAGCCGGGCCGGGCGGTCGAGCACGGCGCCCCTGGTGGACGGGATGGCCCATGGAAGCACCCAGGGGAGCATCAGGGTGGCGCGTCGGGTCACGGACATGGGGGTCTCCTCCGGTCGATCTCGGCACTCAACTGGTCTATTCCGGCATGTCGGTGGTAGTTCTGTTTTTCGATCTACAGTTAGCCTGGAGGCTACGTCGATGACCTGGACCGCGCGCATCGGCGCCCGGCTGACGCCGCGCGACCTGCATGTCTTCATGACCGTGGCTGAGGCAGGCTCCATGGCCCAGGCGGCCGAGCGCCTGGCCATCTCCCGCCCCGTGATCAGCCGCAGCATCGCCGAGCTGGAAGCGCTGCTGGGCGTCCGCCTGCTCGACCGCACGCCCCGCGGCATCCTGCCCACGCCCTATGGCGAGGTGCTGCTGCGCCGCGGCGTGACGGTCTTCGACGAGTTGCGCCAGAGCCTGGCCGAGATCGCCGAACTGGCCGACCCCAATGCCGGGCTGCTGCGCATCGGGACCACCGAAGTGACGGCCGGCGGCATCGTGGCATGCGCCATCGCGCGGCTATCCCAGCGCTATCCACGCATGCGTTTCACCACCGAGCGGGGCGGGGTGCATCTGCGCATGGACCTGCTGCGGGAGAGGAGGGTGGACGTCTTCGTCACGCGGCCGCTGGCCGTGGATCAGGATGCGGATGTGGACCTGGTGCCGCTCTTGCATGAAAGCGTGCTGGTGGTCTGCGGCGCCGGGCATGCCCTGGCCCGGCGCAGGCGGCTGGGGCTGGCCGATCTCGCGGGCGAGGCCTGGATCCTGGCACCCGCCGAAATCGCCCCTGGCGGCCCGGTGGCCGAGGCCTTCCAGGCCGCGGGCCTGGCCCCGCCGGAGCGACCGCTGATCAGCGATTCGCTCGCGCTGCGCCACAGCATGATCGCGACCGGGCGGTTTCTCACCGTCATGCCGCATTCCGCTCTGCTGCTGGCGGCGCGGCCTCACTGGGTCCGCGTGCTGCCCGTCACCCTGCCGCCCTGGTCGCTGCCAACGGCGGTCGCCACGTTGCGCGGCCGCACCTTGACGCCCCTGGTGCGGCTCTTCATCGCCGAGGCGCAGGCAGTGGTGGCCGAACTCGAGGCTGCGCGATGAGGCTTGGCGTCCTCCCTGGCTTGCGGCATAGCCAGGATCAAGAAACAGGAGACGGTCGATGAGCGAGACGGTGCTGGCTTTGTTGCAGGGAGCGGATTCCGCGCCCGCCATCGGCGCGCCCGACGCGGCACCGCTCACCCATGCCGGCCTGCGGGCACTCGCGCATGACACCGTCGCCGCGCTGAACGCCATCGGCATCGGCCGGGGCGATCGCATCGCCATCGTGCTGCCCAATGGCCCCGAAATGGCCGCCAGCTTCATTGCCATCGCGGCCGCAGCCACGACCTGTCCGCTGAACCCGGCCTATCGCGCCGACGAGTTCGAATTCTACCTGAACGACCTGAATACGAAGGCGCTGGTCGTGCTGGCCGGCGGCGAGACCCCGGCGCGCGGCGCAGCCGAAAAGCTCGGCATCCCCCTGCTCGAACTCACCCCCGGCGCAGTCGCCGGCGCCTTCACGCTGAGCGGCGGCACCCCCGGCACGGCGACCAGGCCAGGCCTGGCCGAAGCCGATGACGTGGCCCTCGTCCTGCACACCTCCGGCACCACCTCGCGCCCCAAGATCGTGCCACTGAGCCAGCGCAACCTCTGCGCCTCCGCCCGCCATATCGGCCGCGCGCTGGCGCTCACCCCGGGCGACACCTGCCTGAACATCATGCCGCTCTTCCACATCCACGGCCTGATCGCGGCGACGCTCTCCTCGCTGGCCGCCGGCGGACAGGTGGTGGCGACCCCGGGCTTCAACGCGCTGCGCTTCTTCGGCTGGCTCGATGCGGTAAAGCCCAGCTGGTACACGGCGGTGCCCACGATGCACCAGGCCATCCTGGAACGCGCCAAGCGCAACGCCGAGATCATCGCCCGCGCCAGGCTCCGCCTCATCCGCTCCTCCTCCGCCTCCCTGCCGCCGCAGGTGATGACGGAGCTGGAAGCGGTCTTCGGCTGCCCGGTGCTGGAGAGCTACGGCATGACCGAGGCCACCCACCAGATGACCTCGAACCCCCTTCCGCCGCGCCCGCGCAAGCCCGGCTCGGTGGGCGTCGCCGCCGGCCCCGAGGTCGCGATCATGGATGAGGAAGGCCTCATCCTGCCGCAAGGCGCGCTGGGCGAGGTGGTGATCCGCGGCCCCAACGTGACGCTGGGCTACGAGAACAACCCGGATGCCAACCTCAAGGGCTTCGCCGGCGGCTGGTTCCGCACCGGCGACCAGGGCTCGCTGGACGAGGAGGGCTATCTGCGCATCACCGGGCGGCTCAAGGAAATCATCAACCGCGGCGGTGAGAAGGTGTCGCCGCTGGAAGTCGATGAAGTCCTGATGGACCACCCCGCCGTGCAGCAGGTCGTGACCTTCGCCGTCCCCCACGCCAAGCTCGGCGAGGAAGTGGGCGCGGCCGTCGTGCTGCGCGAGACGATGACCTGCACCGACACCGAACTGCGCGACTTCGCGCGGCAGAAACTGGCCGATTTCAAGGTGCCGCGCCACGTCGTCTTCCTGGCCGAAATCCCCAAGGGCGCGACCGGCAAGCTCCAGCGCATCGGCCTCGCCGCCAAGCTGGGGCTGGGCGAATGAGCGCCCGCCGGCAGGGAGACAGGCCATGAAGATCGCCATCTTCGGCGCCGGCGCCATCGGCGGTTTCCTGGGCGCGAAGCTCGCCGCCGCGGGCACCGATGTCTCGCTCGTCGCCCGCGGACCGCACCTCAAGGCCATGCAGGAACGCGGGCTGATCCTGCGCGAACACGGCACCGAAACCATCACCCACCCCAGGGTCGCGGCTGACGCGGCCGAACTCGGCGTGCAGGACTATGTGGTGATCGGCCTCAAGGCACACTCCGTGCCCGCCGCAATCCCCGCCATCGCCCCCCTGATCGGGCCCAATACCGCCGTCGTCATGGCGGTGAACGGCGTGCCCTGGTGGTATTTTTATGGCCTCGACGGCCCCTACCGCGACATGCGCGTGCGCAGCATTGACGCCGATGATGTGCAATGGCAGGTCTGGGGACCCGAACGCGCCATCGGCTGCGTCGTCTACCCCGCCGCCGAAGTGCCCGAACCCGGTATCATCGAATTGCTGGAAGGCGACCGCTTCACCTTGGGCGAGCCCGATGGCTCACGCTCCGAACGCGTCACCAAACTGTCCGAATGCTTCATCGCCGCAGGTCTCAAGGCGCCGGTACGACCGCGCATCCGCGACGAAATCTGGGTGAAACTCTGGGGCAACCTCTCCTTCAACCCCATCAGCGCGCTCACCCACGCCACCCTCGAAGACATGGTGCGCGACGACGGCACCCGCGCCGTCATCCGCAACATGATGGTCGAAGCCCAGGGGGTTGCCGAAAAACTCGGCGTGAAATTCCCCATCAGCGTGGATAAACGCATCGAAGGCGGCGGCGCCGTCGGCGCCCACAAAACCTCCATGCTGCAAGACCTCGAACGCGGCCGGCCGATGGAATACGAAGCCCTGGTCGGCGCCGTCGCCGAACTCGGCCGCATCGTGGAACTGCCCACACCGACGATCGACACGGTGCTGGCACTGATCCGACTTCGGGCCAAAGCGGCGTAGGGTCGGCCACGTCAGGGGGCTTTGCCCCCCGACACCCCCCAGCAGGGGCGAGCCGCCCCTGCACCGTCATCGGATTGTTCGGGTATTGGGGGAGGGGGCATCCAGGGCGGAACCGCTGCACGGTCACCACATGCCCCCTCCCCCAATACCCGAAATAAAACAGAACACGGTCCAGGGCCGGGTCGGCCCTGGCGGGGGTGCCGGGGGCAGAGCCCCTGGCTTGGCCCGCCCTACTCCGGCCGTGCCCCCGAAATCCGCACCGCGTCGCGCCAGAGGTCGAGGTCCTGGCGGTGAATTCGGGCTGTTTCCGCGGGGCCGTCCCAGATGGGGAAGAGGCCGTAGCGCAGCAGGGTGGCCTGGCCTTCGTCGGAGCGGATGATGCGTTCGAGTTCGGTGGCGAGGAAGTTGATCACCCCGTCTGGTGTGGCGGCGGGGGCGAAGAGGGCGTGCCAGCCGATCAGGTTGAGCGCCACGCCTTGTTCCGCGAAGGTCGGGAAGTCCGGAAATTCCGGCCAGCGGCGGCTGCCGGTCAGGGCCAGGCAGCGGACCTGGCGGGTTTCCATGAAGGCGCGGATCGGCGCGAAGTCGATGAGGAAGACGTCCACCCGCCCGGTGGCCAGTTCCTGCGCCGCCATGGCCGAGCCGCGGAAGGGCACGTGCAGCAGGTCGGTGCCGGTGAGGTGTTTGAACATCTCCATCTGCAGATGCGTGGTGCTGCCGATGCCGAAGCTGGCATAGGTCAGCGCGCCCGGCCGCGCCCTGGCCAGCGCCACCAGTTCGGGCAGGGTGCGCGCCGGCAGCCCATCGCGCACGAAAAGGCATTGCGGCGGGATGCCAAAGCGCAGGATGGGCCGGAAGTCGCGCAGGATGTCGAAGGGCAGGTTGGGTTGCAGTGCTGGGTTGGAGGCAACAAAGGCCGCGGCGCCATAGGCGAGCGTCAGCCCATCCGCCGGCTGGCGCGCGGCGTATTCCAGCCCCACCGCGCCATTCGCCCCCGGCCGGTTGTCGACCAGCACAGGCTGGCCCAGCACAGCGCTCAGCCGCTCGGCCAGGAAGCGCGAGACCAGGTCACCTTGGCCGCCGGGCGGTGCGGGGTAGACGATGCGCAGCGGCCGCGCCGGGTATCCCGCCGGCCGTTCCTGCGCCCAGGCCAGCCCCTGGCCCAGCAGCAGCGCCAGCACGCAGAGCAGCGCCCTCACGCCGCGAAGCTCGATCGCAGTTGCGCCGCCCATCGCCCCTCCAGCAACGCCACGACCCAAAGCGAGCGAAAGCTCCCCAGGCTCGACCCATCCGCCCGGTAGCGGGTGAACTGCACGTCGAGATGCACCTTCTCGGCCGAGCTGCCCACGGGGTTGCGGAAATCCCAGGCCGAGCGGTCCCATCCCGCCCCGGCGCGGGCAAAGAAATCGGCGAGGTAGCTGTCCGGCGTCTCCCAGCATTGCAGCCGCCCCTGGGTCAGCCGGTAATGCGGAAAATGCAGCGTGGCGGCCAGCCCCGCCGCGTCGCGCGCATTCAGCGCCGCCATGTGGCGATCCAGCACCGCCAAGGCCTCACCTTCCGCCTCTTTCGAACCGTCCATGTCCATCTCCTATTCGGCGCGCACGCCGTAGCGGTTGATCGCCTCGCGCAGCGTCGCCTCCTCCGCCCGGGCGAAGGCCTCAAAGGCAGCCGGGTCCAGCGGCGCGGGGACGGCGCCGAGCGGGGCCAGGCGCGCCGCCATGGCCGGATCGGCCAGCACCGCGAGTGTGGCCGCCGCCAGCGCCTGGCGGATCGCGCTCGGCGTGCCGGCGCGCAACACAAGCCCGCTCCAAGTCGTCAGATTGGCCGGCGCATGGCCGAGTTCGTTGAACGTCGGCACCGCCGGAAACATCGCCGAGCGGCGCTCGGCGGCGATCGCCAGCGAGCGCAGCGTGCCGGCCTGCAAATAGGGTGTGGCGACCGAGAGCGGCAGCACCGCCGTCGTCAGGCTGCCCTGCAACAGGTCCGGCACAATGGGCGGCGAGCCGCGATAGGACACCGCCTCCATCTCCAGCCCGGCCAGGCGCAGCCAGATCTCGGTCACCAGATGCGGCGTGGTGCCCAACCCGCCATGGCCATAGCTGTGGCCGCGCGGCCGGGCGCGAATGAGCCTCTCCAGCGCCTCCAGCCCGGTGGCGGGGCTCGCGGTTGGCACCACCAGCAGGTTCGGAGCCTCCACCAGCCGGGCGGCGAATTGCCAGGCGGTGAAAGCCTCGCCGCCGCGGCCGGGCTGCAGCAGGGGGTTGGCGATGACATAGGGCGCGCCGAGCAGGATGGTGTGGCCATCCGCGGGCGCGTCCCGCACCACGCCGGCGGCGATGTCGCCATTGGCGCCGGTGCGCACTTCCACCAGCACTGTCTGGCGCCAATGCGCCGACAGCGCCTCGGCGGTGATGCGCGCCACCAGATCGACCACCCCGCCGGCGGGGTAGGGCACGATGATGCGCAGCGGCCGGTTGGGGTAGGCGGCCTCCTGCGCCACCGCCGGGGCGGCCAGCAGCGCCAGCGCGCCGCCCAGCATGCCGCGGCGCCGCGCGATCATGCCGCCGCCCTCTGGTTGCGCTCGGCCAGGATCATCGCCGCCCCCTTCTCGCCGATGGCGATCGCCGGCGCATTGGTGTTCGACGAGACGATGAAGGGCATGATCGAGGCATCGATCACCCGCAGCCCATCCACTCCATGCACCCGGCATTGCGCATCCACCACCGCATCCGGCCCGCTGCCCATCCGGCAGGTGCCCACGGGGTGGTAGCTGGTCTGCCCCACCGCCTGGGCATAGGCGAGCAGGCCCGCATCATCGTCGATATCGGGGCCGGGCCGGGTTTCCTCCACCAGCCAGGGCCGCATCGCCGCGTGGCTGCCGATGGCGCGCGCGAGGCGCATGCCCCGCACCGCGGCCGCCCGGTCCGCCTCGGTCGCCAGGTAATTGGCGATGATCAGCGGCGGCGCCGCCATCTCGGCCGCCTGGGCATGCACGCTGCCGCGGCTTTCGGGATAGAGGTCGAAGAAGCCGATCGAGACGCCGGAGAAGGGATCCAGCCCCGAGCCCTTCACATAGACCGTGCGGTCGGCGGCACTGATCTTGTGCAGCTGAAACTTCATGTCGGGCCTGGTGCTGTCGGCCCGGGTCCGCGCCAGCGCATGCGCGGTGGCCGAGACCGAAGCCATCATCCCCGTGCCCAGCAGCGCCCATTCCAGCCAGGCCCGGGGGCCATGCAGCCAGGGCCGGTTCATCAGGTCGTTCACCGTCACCACGCCCCGGCTGCGCCAGGTCACCCGGATGTGGAAATGGTCGGAGAGATTCTCGCCCACCCCCGGCAGGTCCGCCAGCACATCGATGCCCAAGGCCCGCAACCGGGCGGCATCACCGATGCCCGAAACCTCGAGCAGCTGCGGCGATTGGATAGCGCCCGCCGCCAGCACCACGCCGAGCCGGGCGAAGGCTCGAAACACCTCGCCACCCCGGCTGTATTCCACCCCCACCGCGCGGCGATCCTCGAACAGCACCCGGCGGGTGAGGGCGCCGGTCTCCACGCGCAGCCCGGCATGGCGCATCGCCGGCCGAAGGTAGGAGATCGCCATGCTCTGCCGCCGGCCCCGCCTGGTATTGGTCTGCAGCCGGCTCACGCCTTCATGGGTCGCGCCGTTGTAGTCGGCATTGGCCGGGATGCCCTGGGCCTGGCAGGCGGCGATGAAACCCGCCGTCACCGTCTGGTCGCCCCGGATGGGCTCGATGGTGACGGGTCCCTCGCGGCCACGCAGCGCGGCATCGCCGAGTGCCGTCTTCTCGATGCCCTGCATCACCGGGCCGACATGCCGCCAGTCCCAGCCCGGGCTCTCCGCGCCCCATTCATCCCAGCGCGTGGGGTCGCCGCGCACCCAGAGCATGCCGTTGACGGTGCTGGAGCCCCCCAACAGCTTGCCCCGCGGCCAGACCATGGCGCGGTTGTTGGCACCGGGGTCGGGCGCGGTGGGGAAGCGCCAGACCGCGCCCTCATTGGTCAGCAGCTTGCCCGCACCCAGCGGCATGGAGGTCCATGGCCTGCGGTCATCGCCGCCCGCCTCCAGCACCAGAACGCGCAGGCCGGCTTCGGCCAACCGGGCCGCGACGACACAGCCGGCCGAGCCGGCACCGACCACGATATGGTCCCAGATTTCGGTCATGTCGGACCGTTCCCCCGCTTTGCCGGCAATCCTGCTGCCGGTGTGGGGGACGTGGCAAGGGCGCAATGCCGGACCGCAGGGTGGTCACACGCGTTCACGCCGCGCGGTCCGGCCTTTGCCGGGCGAAGGGTTCAGCGTCTTCGGCGATTTTGCCTCAACGCATCATGCTTTATTCCGCCCGCACGCCGGCGCGGCGGATCAGGGCCCCCCATCGGGCCTGCTCGGCGGTGATGAAGCGGCCGAAATCCTCCGGCGTGCCGGCAGCCGGGTCTGCCGCCTCGGGTTCCAGCCGGGCGCGGGTCTCTGGCTCGTCGAGCATGGCGCGGATGGCGGCGTTGATTCGCGCCACCGCCGCGGCCGGCATGCCGGCGGGGCCGACCACGCCGTACCATTGCACCGCCTCGAAACCCGGCACGCTGGCGGCGATCGCCGGGATGTCCGGCGCCGCGGGCACCGGCGCGAGTGCGGAGACGCCGAGCGCGCGGATCTGCCGGGCGCGGATCGGCGGCAGGGCAGGGGGGCCGCCCGTCATCGTCATCTGGATCTGGCCGGCGATGAGGTCGGTCATCATCGGCCCGGTGCCGCGATAGGGCACATGGGTGAAGCGCACCCCCGCCGCCTCCTGCAGCGCCGAGACGGCGATATGGGTGGCCGAGCCATTGCCGCCCGAGCCATAGGAAATCCCCCCCGGGTCGCGCCGCGCGAGGTCCAGGAACTCGGCCACGCTGCGCACAGGCAGGGAATTGGTCACGGCCAGGAAATTCGCGACCGTCGCCACCAGCGCGATGGGCGCGAAGGCGCGCTGGAAATCATAAGGAAGACGAGGATAGAGGCCGGGGTTCACCGCCAGCGTGCCGATATGGCCCATCAGCAGGGTGTGCCCATCGGGCGCCGCCTTGGCGACGGTATCGCTGCCGATGGTGCCGCCGGCACCGGGCCGGTTCTCCACCACCACGGATTGGCCGAGCAGCACCGCAAGCCGCTGTGCGACCACACGGCCGATGATGTCGGTGGAGCCGCCCGGGGTGAAGGGCACGATGAGGCGCATCGGGCGCTCAGGTGCCCAGGTCTGGGCCAGGGCGGGGGTGGCCAAAAAGGGCAGCGCGCTGAACGTGAAAACGCAGGCATTGCGGCGGGTGATCATGGCTCCACCGCCGTGCCATCGGCGAACATGGCATCGATTTCAGCCTCGTCGCAGCCCGCCTCGGCCAGGATTTGTCGCGTGTGTTCGCCGATGCGTGGCGCGGGCAGCGTGGCCTCGCGCATGCCGCCGGAAAAGACATTGGCGACGCGGGTGCGGCGGATCAGCCCCTCGCTCGGATGTTCCTCGGTGTAGACGAAACCAGTGGCTTTCAAATGCGGGTCCTCCAGCAGCCCATCGATGGTGTTGTAGGGCCCGGCCGGCACATCGGCCTTGCGAAAAATCTCCAGCCACTCCGCCGAGGTCTTTTTCGCGATGGCCTCGATGCGCAGCGCGAAATACTCCGGCGTGTTCTGGGTGCGGGCGAAGGCGGTGGAAAAACGCGGATCCTCGCAGAGCTCCGGCCGCCCGATGGCGCGGAAGAAGGCAAAGGCCTGCGCATCGGTGTTGGCCGAGAGCGAGATGTAGCCGTCCAGCGTCTTCAAGGGTTTGCCGTCGGGCGAGAGCAGCCGCGCATCGCCAGAGGGGCCGATCGGCGGCTCGAAGGTGGCCGAGCCGAGATGCTCGGTCAGCACGAAGCCCGCCATGTTCTCGAGCATCGGCACCTCGATCATCTCGCCCCGCCCCGTGCGCTCACGGCGGAACAGCGCGAAGCCGATGCTCTGTGCCGCGATCAGCCCGGAGATGTGGTCGGCCATCACCATGGGCACATAGCGCGGCTCACCGATCGAGCGCTCGAAGGTGGCGGAAACCCCGCCGGCCGCCTGGATGACGGTGTCGTAGGCGGGGGCTTCCGCATAAGGCCCGCCCGAGCCGAAACCCAGGATGGAGCACGCAATCAGCCTGGAATTTGCCGCGCAAAGCGCCCCCGCATCCAGCCCGAGCCGCGCCAGCGAGGATGGCCGGATATTGGACACGAAGACATCCGCCTTCATCGCCAAGGCCCGCACCGCCGCCTGCGCCGCCGGCCGGCGCAGATCCAGCGCCAGGCTGCGCTTGTTGCGATTGAAATTGATGAACTTCCCACTCATCGCGGGGTTGCGGCCAATGCCGGCCATATGCCGGAGCAGGTCGCCCGAAGGCGCCTCCACCTTGATCACATCAGCCCCCTGGTCGGCCAGCGTCCGGGTGCAGATCGGCCCCACCACCACCGAGGTCATGTCGAGCACCCGCACCCCGGCGAGCGGGCCATTGTTGCGCGGGCGGTGATCGGCCTCGGGCCGGCGGGCGACGGCGCCGGTCATGACCGGCCCCTGGTCTTGGGTGTTTCCTGCATTCCGCCAGCTTGCAGCCTCCACGCCGCCGCGTGAAGCTCGGGCCCATGGAAACGCCACGCATCATCATCATCACCGGCGCGGCGCAGGGCATCGGCCACGCCATCGCCCGTGGCTTCGCGGGGCAGGGCGCGCAGATCGTCATCGCCGACCGCCAGGGCTCGGAGGCCGCGGCCGCGGCGCTGGGCGGCATGGGCGTCGACACCGATGTGGCCGACCCCGCCTCGGTCGACGCCATGGTCGCCGCCGTCATGGCCCGATTCGGCCGGATCGACGGGCTGGTGAACAATGCCGGCATCTTCACCTCGCTCCTGCCCGGACCGCTGGAGGAGATCACCCCCGAGGCCTGGCGCCGCGTCATGGCGGTGAATGTGGACGGCATTTTCCACACCGCCCGCGCCGTGGTGCCGGTGATGAAGGCGCAAGGCTCCGGCGCCATCCTGCATATCGGCAGCGCCACGGCATTCAAGGGCAACCCGCTGATGCTGCACTATGTCACCAGCAAGGCCGCGGTGCTGGGCCTCACCCGCTCCATGGCCCGGGAATTGGGGCCACACGGCATCCGGGTGAACAACCTGGCCCCCGGCTACACGCTGAGCGAGGGCATGCTGGCCAACGAAACCCAACTCAAACGCGGCCGGCAGAAAAACATCGATGAACGCGCGGTGAAGCGGGACATGATGCCGCAGGATCTGGTGGGGGCCGCGCTGTTCCTGTGCAGCGAGGCGGCGGGCTTCGTGACGGGGCAGACGCTGGTGGTGGATGGCGGGGTGTTCATGCATTGAGTTCGGCGCTGTCCCGAGGGTGGGCTTTGCCCTCCCCCGGACCCCCGCCCCCCCAAGGACCGAAGGGCCCTTGGATCCCATGAATTGATTGGGGTTGAGGGAGGGGGCAGGCGGGCCCGCAGGCCCGGCGGTCACTTCAGCCCCCTCCCCCAACCTCCAATTGAATCGCGGTCCAGGCGCCCATTGGCTCCTGGCGGATGGGGGTATCGGGGGAAGGCAGCGCCTCCCCACGGGCCAAGCTCCCGCCCCCAGGGCTGACACCGCCTCGCAAACCCGTCACAACGCCGGCCATGGGCCTTCATCTCCAAGACATCCACCACGCCTTCGGTTCGAAGCAGGTCCTGCGCGGTGTCACCCTGGATGTGGCACCGGGCGAGATTCTTTGCCTCCTCGGCCCCTCGGGTGACGGCAAGACCACGCTCTTGCGCCTGGTGGCGGGGCTGGAGGCGGTGCAGCGCGGCCGCATCACCCTCGATGGCGTGACCCTGGCCGAACCCGGCCGTGACATGCTGCCCGAGGCGCGCCATGTCGGCTTTGTCTTTCAGGACTACGCGCTCTTCCCCCATCTCACGGTCGCCGAGAATGTCGGCTTCGGCCTCAGCAAGCTGCCGCGGGCCGAGCGGGAGACCCGCGTGGCCGAGGCGTTGGAGCGCGTGCGCCTGGCCGAGCGTGGCCATGCCTGGCCGCACCAGCTCTCCGGCGGCCAGCAGCAGCGCGTCGCCCTGGCCCGGGCGCTGGCCCCCCGCCCGGCCGCCCTGCTGTTGGACGAGGCTTTCGCCAGCCTCGATGCGCGGCTGCGCGAGCAGGTGCGCGACGACACGCTGCATGTCCTGCAGGAGGCCGGCATTCCTGCGCTGATCGTCACCCACGACGCCGAGGAGGCCATGTTCATGGCCGACCGAATCGCCCTGATGCGCGAGGGCCGGGTCGAGCAGCTCGGCACGCCCGAGGAATTGTATCTGCGGCCGCAAAGCCCCTTCGTCGCGCGCTTCCTGGGCGAGGTGAACGACATTCCGGCCACCATCACCGCCGGCTGGGCCGATACCGCGCTCGGCCGGATACAGGCCGACCTGCCCGATGGCCCGGCGCAATTGCTGCTGCGGCCCGAGGGTTTGCGCGTGCTGCCCGCGGGCAGCCCTGGCGCCCCGGCCGAGGTGGAGGCCTGCCGCCTGCTCGGCGCCACCACCATGGCGCACATGGCGCTGCCCGACGGCCACGGCCAGATCCTGCATGTCCATGCCCGGTTGCCGCCCGGCGTGGTTCTGCGCCGCGGCGAGGCAGTGACCCTGCAGGCCGACCCGCAAAGGACCTTCGCCTTCCCGCTGGGGCTTTCCGCCGGGTGTTCGACGGTGCCGGGCGGGGGGTGACGTGGCCGTGGCGGCTTCCTAGATGACCCCTCAGGTGTTAGGGGAACCCTTCCACCCGCGGCGCCGGCGCCGCCCCTTTATGTCAGAAGGTTTTGATGTTCGACCTGGCCTGGTCCGAGATCGCGCTGATTGCGGTGGTGGCGCTCATCGTCATCGGCCCCAAGGATTTGCCGACTGCCATCAAGGGCATCGCGAGCTGGATCCAGAAGGGCAAGAAGATGATCCGGGACTTCCAGTCCCAGGCGGATGACCTCGTGAAGGAGGCGAACCTCCAGGAAGTGCGCAACCAGATCCAGGATGTGCGCAGCACGATCAGCGACATCCGCAACTTCGATCTCAAGGGCATGGTCGACAAGACGGTCGATCCGGATGGGTCGCTGAAATCCTCGCTGAGCGGCATGGACGGCTCGTCCAGCTATTCGACGCCGGCCTGGACGCCACCGGCCACGGCGGCGAATACCCCGGGCGCGCCGGCGATGATCCCGCCCAACACCATGGCGCCCTATGTGCCGCCGCCGCCGCCGCCCACCGCGGGTGATGTGGCCTACGCGCCGGCCTTCCTGCCGCCGAGCACACCCGCGCCGGCGCAGCCGGTCGCGCCCGCGCCGGCAACGCCGGTCGCCGGTATACCGGTCGCAGCAGCGTCGGCAGACACTGTGGTGGCCGAGGCGGCCCCGGTGGATGCCGCGCCGCCCCAGCCCGCCAGCATGGTCCCGCCCGGCAGCCAGCCCGCCGCCGCGACCACCACCCAAGCCTGAGAGCAGACGCCAGTGGCACGCGCCCCCGTGGAAGACACGATCGACGACAAGCCCATGCCGCTCATGGAGCACCTGCTGGAGTTGCGCACGCGGCTGCTCTGGTCGGTCGGCGCCTTCTTCGTCGCCTTCGCGATCTGCTACTATTTCTCCAGCGCCATCTACGGTTTCCTGGCCCGGCCACTGGCAGATATCCTGATGCAGCAAAGCCTGGCGGCCGGCGGCTCGGGCACTGACCGGCGGATGATCTTCACCCAGCTCTACGAGGCCTTCTTCACCTACCTGAAGGTCGCCTTCTTCGGCGCCATCTTCTTCTCCTTCCCGATGTGGGCCACGCAGCTCTGGCTGTTCGTGGCGCCGGGGCTCTATCGCAGCGAGAAGAAGGCCATCATGCCCTTCCTCGTCGCCTCGCCCTTCCTGTTCCTGCTCGGCGCGGCACTGGCCTATTACTTCATCTTCCCGCTGGCCTGGAAATTCTTCATCTCCTTCGAGACCCCGGCCGGTTCCGACAGCGTGGCGATCCAGCTCGAGGCCAAGGTCAGCGAATATCTCTCGCTGGTCATGCACATGATCCTGGCCTTCGGCATCGCCTTCCAGATGCCGGTGCTGCTGACCCTGCTCTGCAAGGTGGGCATCCTGAATGTGGAGAGCCTGCGCAAGGGTCGGCGCTACGCGATCGTGGCGATGTTCGCAGTCTCGGCCATCATCACGCCGCCCGATATCATCTCGCAGATCGGCCTCGCGATCCCGCTGATTCTTTTGTACGAAATCTCGATCCTGGCCGCGGCCTGGATGGCGCCGAAGCCTGATCCGGATGAGGCGGCGTGATGGACACGCTGCCATCAACCGCCGCCGCCGAGGATGACCTGTTCGAGATGGCAAACCTCTATCCGCGCACCACCGGGCTGCCGATGACGGTCTGGGTCAGCCCGCGCGGTGGCGCGCGGCATGATGCGCGGGTGAAGGTCTCGGTCATGGGCGGTGACCGGATGGTGCCTGAGGGTGCCGCCGTTGTGGGCATCCGGCCAGAGCCAAGGCTGATCGAAGGTGAACTCGGCCGCGCGGAATTCGCTGCTATAGCGTCCTGGGTCCAGCTGAACCGGGATGCGCTGCTGGCTTTCTGGGATGGTGAGATCGACACCATCGAGTTGGGCCAGAAGCTGGTTAGGGTCTAGGCCGTGCACGATATCCGTTGGATCAGGCAGAACGCAGAGGCGTTCGATGCCGAGATGGCACGACGTGGGCTTCCACCTCAGTCGCCATTCATCCTGGAGCGCGATGCAGAGAGGCGTGCGCTGCTATCCAGCCAACAGGCAGCCCTGGCACGCCGCAATGAGATCGCGCGAGAAATCGGCATGCTGAAGCGCAAGGGCGAGGATACCTCTGCCCTGGAAGCCACGGCTCGCGATCTGAAGGACATCGTCGAGGCGGTCGAGCAGGGCGGCGCCCTGGATGAACGGCTCTCCTCCCTTCCCAACATCCTCGCCCCCGAAGTTCCTGAAGGCGCCGACGAGGCCGCCAATGTGACCGTCCACCACCACGGTGAACCCGCCCGCCCCAACTTCAAGCCGCGCGAACACTTCGAGATCGGTGAAGCCCTAGGCCTGATGGATTTCGAGGCCGCCGCCCGGCTCTCCGGCAGCCGCTTCGTCGTCCTCAAGGGCGCCATGGCCCGCCTCGAACGCGCCCTCGGCCAGTGGATGCTCGACACCCATACCACCACCAATGGCTATACCGAGGTGGCGCCGCCACTTCTGGTCAATGCCCAGTCCCTCTACGGCACCAACCAGCTGCCGAAATTCGAGGAAGACCTGTTCAAGACCACCGACGGCAAATACCTCATCCCCACCGCCGAGGTGCCGCTGACCAACCTCGTCGCAGGCCAGATCATCCCCGAGCCTGTGGAACCGCTGCGCTTCACCGCCCTCACCCCCAGCTTCCGCTCGGAAGCCGGCTCGGCGGGCCGTGACACCCGCGGCATGCTCCGCCAGCACCAGTTCTACAAGGTCGAGCTCGTCTCGGTCACCCGGCCCGAGGACAGCGAGGCCGAGCATGAGCGCATGACGACCTGCGCCGAGGGCATCCTCACCGCGCTCGGCCTGACCTGGCGCCGGCAATTGCTCTGTGCCGGCGACACCGGCTTCGGCGCCGCCAAGACCTATGATCTGGAGGTCTGGCTCCCCGGCCAGCAGGCCTGGCGGGAAATTTCCTCCTGCTCCAACACCCATGCCTTCCAGGCCCGACGAATGAATGCCCGCTTCAAGCGCGGGAAGGAAACGGTCTTCGTGCACACCCTCAACGGCTCGGGCGTCGCCGTGGGCCGGGCACTGATCGCCGTGCTGGAAACCCATCAGCAGGAGGATGGCTCCATCGCCATCCCCGCGGTGCTGCACCCGTATATGGGTGGTGTCACCCGGCTGGGTTAGCGCTGTCCCAGTCCCTGGCTTCCTTGCTGGGCCGGTGTCCGGCATAGGAGGTCATGGCGTAGGCCGGCAGCTGATAATGCACCTCGGCGGTGAAGGGCGCGCGGAAGCGGCCATATGCCTCCGAAGTCTCGACGAAGAAGGCGTTCACCCCCAGGCCATCGCAGCCCACCAGCGCCATGCCGCGGGCGGCGCCGATCAACTCCATCGCCTTTAGCCCGGCGCCGAACCAGTTGGTGCCATCCCAGCCCTGCGCGGGGTCGAAGGGCACTTCCAGCGGCAGGCTGGGGGGGATGGAGGAATTGTACTCGATGCACACCACCCGCGCCCGGCGCCGTAGACCGCGCCAGAGGTGATGGGTGTTCTGGTCGATGTCGAGGGAGACAAAGTCGATCTCCGCTGGCACGCCCGCCTCGTCCAGCGCCGCCTCCAGCCCCTCAGGCTGGATGAGCTGGTTGATGATCCGTAGCCGACCTGCCTCGATGAAGCGGGCGAAGCTGTGCCGGGCGTCGGCCGCGGCCGCCGGGTTGCCCTCCACCCAGATGCCGCTCCAGCCCGATTCCAGCAGCAGGCGGGTGTTGCATTGCATCCCCTCCTCGATCCCGACCTCGACGAAGAAGCGGTTGCGGGTGCCGATGCGGCGGAAGATCTCGGCGATCATCCCATCCTCGCCATTCTGGCTGTAGACTTGGCCATAGGCACGGGTCAGCGACAGCGGGTCGGCATGGCGGCCATCGGCGGCGGCGATTGCCTGGAAGTGCCTGGCGCGGTCGAGCTGGTATTGGTTGTTGGTGGCGGCGCGCAGTTGCAGGAACTCCTGCTGCAGAGTGCGCAAGCCCTCTGCCAGCTTTTCCAGCAGCGCATCCTGCCTCTCCAGCGCAGCGAAGAGCTGCGCCTGGGCGTCAGGGTTGTCCGGCATGGACTCAGACTTGGCCTGCCAGCTTGGCCACCGTATGGCCAAGCGCCTGGTCCAGCACCTCGATCAGCGTGTCGCATTCGGTCCGCGTGATCACCAACGGCGGCGACAGCACGATCGTATTCGAATGCCGCGCACCGCCGCCCGACCGGCCCACGATCACCCCATGGGCGCGGCAGAAATCCACCACGCCGCCGACCAGCGCGCCGTCGAGCTGGGTCTTGCTCTCGCGGTCCGCCACCAGCTCGATGCCGATCAGCAGCCCCTTGCCGCGGACATCGCCGGTGATGTGGTGGCGGAACAGCGCCGCCTTCAGCCCCTCCATCAGATAGGCGCCCATCGAGGCCGCCCGCTCCGGCAGCTTCTCCTCCAGCATGATCTCGATATTGCGCACCGCCACCGCTGCCGCCACCGGGTGGCCGCCATAGGTATTCACCTGCATGACCTGCCGCGACTCGGAAACCTCGCCCAGAAAACTCTCGAAGACATGGTTCTTCACCACCGTGGCGGCGATCGGCAGATAGGCCGAGACGATGCCCTTGGCCACCGCCATGATATCCGGGCTCACCCCGTAATGCTGGTGGCCGAACATCTTTCCGGTGCGGCCAAAACCGTTGATCACCTCATCGACATGCAGCAGCAGGTCGTATTTGCGGCAGATCGCTTCCACCATCGGCAGGTATTCGTCGGGCGGCACGGCGACGCCCACGCCGGACATGATCGGCTCTACAATCACCTCGGCGACAGACTGCGGCCCCTCCCCCAGGATCGTGGTCTCGATGGCCTTGGCGCAGGCGACGCCACAGGTCGGATATTCCAGGCCCAGCGGGCAGCGGTAGCAGGTCGGCGCCGGCACATGCACGAACTCGCCGGCATAGGGCTCGAATTTCCCTTTCCGGTCGCCCATGCCGCCAGCGGCCAGCGTGGCCAGCGTGGTGCCGTGATAGGCGTAGTAGCGGCTGATGGTCTTGAAGCGGAAATCACCGGGAAACTCATGCTTGGCGTATTGCCGGGCAATCTTGAAGCCGGCCTCGTTCGCCTCGGAGCCTGAATTCACGAAATAGGTATGGTAATCGCCGCCCATCAGCGTGTTGATCTGCTCGCCCAGCTGCGCGGCGGGCAGGTTCATAGCGGTGTGCGGGTAATAGGCGATGGCCTGCATCTGCTCGGCCGCAATCTGCGCCAGTTCGGTGCGGCCATAGCCAATGTTGACGCACCACAGCCCGGCCATGGCGTCGAGATAGGTCGTGCCATCGGCATCCACGATGGTCGAGCCCTGCGCGCCGGTCACCACCATCTGCTTCTGTTCCAGCGCCTTATGCTGGAGCAGGGGGTGCAGGACGTTGTTGAGGTCCTGCGCAACCACACGTGCGCGTTCTGCGGGATCGGGCTGATTGGTCAGGGACATCGGCGCTCTTTCGCTGCGAAGCCAAAAGGCTACTCCCGATGTCGCGGGCCTGTCACGGGCCGGATTGACCAGGCTGGCGTGTCATGTCGCAGTGGCGCCCTCACAAGGGATGAAACCGCCAATGTATGTCGAACAGCGCATGTACACCGCCCACCCCGGCAAGCTGCCGGCCTGGATCAACCTCTATGCCAGCCAGGGCAGCGCCGCCTCCAACCGCCATATGGGGCCGCTGATCGGCCACTTCACTGTCGAGGTCGGGCCGCTGAACCGGGTGGTCTTCCTGCGTGGCTTCGCCGATATCGATGACCGCGACCGCGGCATGGTGGCCCGCGCGGCGGATCCGGAATGGAACGCCTTCCTGGCCGAGGGCGCCAAGCTCGGCGCGCTCGCCGCGCAGGAAAACAAGATGCTGAAGACCGTGCCCTTCAGCCCCATCCAGGCCCCGGGCGCCCCCTTCGTGCGCAGCTTCCCCGGCGATGGCCTGATCATCGACCACCGCACCTACGACTTTCACCCCGGCAAGATGAATGCCTGGCTGGAGATGTATGAGACCATCGGCCTGCCGGTGCAGAAGAAGCATCTCGGCCAGTTCCTGTTCATGGGCTTTGGTGAATGCGGGCCGATCAACCAGGTGGTGTTCATGTGGGCCTACGCCTCGCTCGGCGACCGTGACCGCCGGCGTGCCGCCATGGCGGCCGATCCGGGCTGGGCGGAATTCGGCAAGGCAACGGCCCAGGTCATGCCGCTGAAGACGCAGACGACGATGATCCTCAAGCCGACATCGATCTCGCCGATCAAGTGATCCGTTCACATTTTTTGAGGTAGGCGGGGTCGATCTCGACCCCCAGGCCGGGCCCCGTCGGCAACGGCATGTGCCCGGCCTGGATGCGCTTTTCATAAGGCGCATCCACCATCGAAAGCCGGTCATCCTCCGGCCAGACCGGGAAGATTTCCTGGATCATGAAGTTGGGGATGGCAAAACTCATCTGCACGCAGGCCGCGGTCGCTAGCGGCCCGCCGCAATTATGCGGCTGGACATAGACCTGATGCGCCGCCGCCAGGGCCGCAATCGCCCGGACCCCGGTAAAACCGCCGGCCACGCCCATATCAGGCTGCGCCAGCCACAGCGCGCGCGCCTCGAAAAACCGCCGGAAATCATGGCCGCAGACCAGCCGCTCGCCCCCCGCGATGGCGATGCCGGTGGCCTGCCCCACCTCGCGCGCCCCCACCGCATCCTCGGCGTCGCAAACCTCCTCCATGGCCAGGGGCCGTGTATGGGCGATGGCCTGGCCGAAGCGGATGGCGTCCATCGGCCACATATTGCCGTGCAACTCGCAGATATAATCGGCATCGCCGATGGCACGCCGCACCGCCTCCACCCGCGCAATCGCCAGCCGCTGCATCCAGGGCTCCAGCACCCGGTTGGGATGGGCCGAATGGCCCTGGGCATCGAGCTTCATCGGGTCGAACTTCATGGCGTCGAAACCGCGCGCCAGCACGCCCTGGGCGGCGTCCACATAGGCCTCCGGCGCTGAAATGCCGCGATACCAGCCATTGCAGTAGAGCCGCAGCCTCTCCCGACAAGCACCGCCCAGCAGGGTGTGGATGGGCAGCCCTAGAGTCCGGCCCTTGATGTCCCACAGCGCGATGTCGATGCCACTCACAGCCGCGCCAAAGATCGCGCCGCGGTTCTGGCCCCAGAAGGTCTTTCGCGTCATCGCATCGAAGATGGCTTCGCTGCGGAACGGGTCCTTGCCGACCACGTAAGCCGCGGCCAGTTCGAGTGCCAGATGCGCCGCTGCCCGCCCGCCCGCGCCATAGGCCAGGCCGATCTCGCCCAACCCCTGCACGCCCTCATCGGTGCACAGCCGCACCACCAGCACGGCGTGCTTCGCGCCCTCGCCCATCGGCGCCATGTCGGCGCGGAACACTTCTATCGCGGTGACCTTCATGGCCGTTCTCCATCCCTTTCGCCGCAGCTTGCCGCATGCTGGTCCGTCCGCGATAGAGGCCACCGTTGACGCGCCAGCCCCGCGCCGGTGTAGGATTCGACCCGAAGGGGCAAAGACCCCGAGAGGAGAACGCCATGCGCCGCCGCCACCTGCCGGCCCTGCTTGCCGCCGCCGGTATTGCTCCCGCTGGCGCCCCCGCGCGGGCGCAGACCATCCCCAACGACATCCGCCTGCTCGTCCCGTTTGCCGCCGGCGGCGCCACCGACCTTCTGGCCCGCCGCCTGCAGGCAGTGCTCGAGCCGCAGGGCATCCGCATCGCGGTGGAAAATCTCACCGGCGGCGGCTCGATGGTGGCGATGGCGCGCCTCGCCCAGTCCCGCCCCGATGGCCGCACCCTGGGCCTCGCCAGCCAGGGGCTGATCGGCCAGATCGCCTCCGGCGAAATCCCGCTCAGGCTCGACCAGTTCGCCCCCCTGGTCCGCGTGGCCATCGACCCCTCGGTGATGGTGGTGGGCAGCCGTTCGCCCATCCGCGACCAGGCCGACATGCTGGCCGCACTCCGCCGCCCCCCTGGCCCTACCATTGGCGCCGCCGGGCCACTCGGCACGGTGGGGCATCTGCGCGCGGTGGGTCTCGTGCAGGAAGCGCGGGGCGAATTCACCTATGTCGGCTATCCCGGCGCCTCCCGCGTCGCCAATGAGCTGATCGGCGGCCATCTCGACCTCGGCCTGGTCAAGCCCAACGACGTCTTCGGCCAGATCCGCTCCGGCGAGTTGCGCGTGATCTCGGTGCTGGAAGACGCCAGGCTGCGCCAGATGCCCGATGTGCCGACCATCGCCGAGGCCGGCATCGCGCCCTATCCCTTCGGCCGCATGCAGCTCATGACCTATGCCACAGCGCCCGCCGGCATGCCGCCCGCGCTGCACGAGGCGCTGACCCATCTGCTGCGCGAGACCGTGCTCTCCGCCCCCTTCCAGGCCAAGGCCGAGGAAGACGGCTATATCGCCGATGCCGCGCATGGCGAGGCGCTGGCGGCTGCCATCCAGAACACGCTGGAGGCGATCCGCGCGGCGCAGGCCCGGGTGGCGCGGGGCTAGCCCGTCGCCAGCACCCGCCGCAGCCAAGCCGCGGCCAGCGCCACCGACCGATCGGCCGCCGCCACCGCGCCGCAGCTGCGCAGGAAGCCATGGGTGACGCCCGGGAACAATTCCCGCTCCACCTCAACCCCCGCCGCAGCCAGCCTGTCCGCCATCGCGGCACTCTCCGAGGCCAGCACATCCAGCCCCGCCCAATGCAGCAGGCAGGGCGGCAGCCCCGCCAGCGCGGCCCGCAGCGGCGAGGCCAGCGGGTTCAGCCGCGCCGCCGGATCGGGGCAATAGGCCCGCCAGTAGAAATCCATTTTCGCCAGTGTCAGCCCATAGCCATCGGCGAATTCGCGGTAGCTCGGCGTGTCCAGGCGGTGGTCGAAGACGCCGTAATTCAGCAGCAGGCCGCGCAGGGCCGGGGAGCCCGGCGTGTCGCGCAAAAGCAACCCCAGCCCCGCGGCCAGATTGGCACCGGCACTGTCGCCGCCAACCGCGATGCGGCTGCCATCCAACCCAAGCCCCGCGCCATGCGCCGCCACCCAGCGTGTGACATCGACGCATTCATGCAGCGCGTGGGGGAACATCACCTCGGGCGAGAGCGCATAATCCACCAGCAGCACGGCGCAGCCGGCGGCTGCGGCATATTCCCGCGCCATCCGGTCATGGCTGTCGATGCTGCCCCACACCCAGCCGCCGCCATGCAGATAGACCAGGACGGGCAGGGGCCCTTCCTTCGGACGATGCAACCGGCAGAGCAGCCGCCGGCCGCGAATCGGCAGCCAGAGCTCGCGCGTCTCTGCCATCACCGGTCCGCCATCGCTCAGCGGCGCCGATTGCAGGTCGTTGATCCGGCGCGGCTCGTCGAAGGGCTTTTCGCGCGGGTCGGCGGGCAGGGTGAAGGTCGGAAGCCCCTTGGCGCGCTCCGCCAGGGCTTCGGTATAGGCTGCCATGTCGGCATCCATGCGCGGGTCCATGGCCATTCTCCGGTGGTTGGAGCGCCATGGCAGCGTGAAGCGGGCCGGTGCGCAAGCCGGGGTGCGGCTCAGGCCCCGCGCATCAGCATCGGGCCGCGCCGCCCGGTTGGCACCCCGTTACTCGCCGGCCATCCGCAGGGCCGCCTGCGGCGTGCCCAGCCGGGTCAGCGCCGTGATATCGGCCGCGAGGTGCAGGTTCAGCGTGGCATCCGCCAGCTCCGCCGCCCGCTCGGCGCCCAGGATGGCATCGGCCAGCCCATGGAATTTCGCCCGCAGCTCGGCCTCGGACAGGAAGTTGCCAGGCTCACCCTTGGGCACGGTGACCATCTTCTCGAAAACCTGCCCGCGGGCCTTGATGGTCAGCTTGCCCGCCATATTCGTCGGGAACTCAGCCTCAACCTCGGCATCGAAGGCGCATTCAATCCTGGGCAGCAGGCTGCGGATCGCCGGATCCTGCAGCAGGGCATAGCTATCCCAGCCGAAATGGCCATAGGCCAGCGCATTGGCCACCACGAAGGGGCCGCTGAACTGCCCATCCACGACATTCTGCGGGTTCTGCTTGTAGGTCAGGGGGGCGCCGACCAGCTTCATGCCCTTGTGCGGCAGGCCCATCACCACGCTCTCGATCTCCTCGACGCGCAGCCCGTGCTCGGCGCGCAGCGCGAGTGCCGCATCCACCCCCGCATGGCCGTAGCGGCAGGAGGGGTAAGGCTTCACCGCCGTCTCCATCAGCTCGAACACCACGCCCAGATCCTGCACCGCGCGGGCCGGTGTGGGATTGGGCGCATAGGCCTGGAGGAAGCCGGCCCGCCCCTCAAACGCCTCGGAAGCGCCGCGAAAGCCCTCGCGCGCCAGCAGTGCCGCCGAAAGCCCGTTCATCGCCGCCCAGCCGACCTGAAAGCGCTTGGTCCAGGCGCCGTTATGGAGGAAGGCAAGGCTGCCCGCGCATTGGCTGAGCGCAATGCCGAAGGCATTTTCCACCCCATCGGCATCGAGGCCCATCACCCGCGCCGCCGCCGCTGCCGCCCCGAAGGCGCCGCAGGTCGCGGTGGGATGGAAGCCGCGGTCGTAATGGTCACCGCCGGGCAGTGCCAGCGACAGCCGGTTGGTCACCTCGTAGCCGGCGACGATGGCAGCCAGCACATCGGCGCCACTCGCCCCGGTCAGCTCGGCGGCCGCGATGGCAGCGGGGATGACCGGCGCGCCGGGATGCAGCGTGGCGGCGGCATGGGTGTCGTCGAAATCGAGGCTATGGGCGAAGGCGCCGTTCAGCAGGGCCGCGCCATTGGGCGTCCAGCGACTCTGCTCGCCGAAGACGGCGTGGTTGCCGGCGGCCAGCCCCATGGCCTTTGCAGCCCGCATCAGGGAGGCGCTGCTCTCGGCGTCGTGACGGCCCCGCAGCATGTTTCCCAGCAGGTCGAGCAGCAGGAAGCGAGTGCGTTCCTGCACCACCTCCGGCAGGGCGCCGTATTGGATGGTGGCGGCATATTCGGCGAAGATGCGGGTGACGGCGACCATGGCGTTGTCCTCAGCAGGTTTGGGGCAGCGTAACGCCAGCTTTCCTTTTGGCCAATCCAGCTCGCAAGCTTTGATTGCATCCCCGGGGAGGGCATGGCAGGCAGGCATTATGTTGTCGCGCCGTTTCATGGCCGCCGGAGTCGCGGCGCTTTCGGGCCTGCCCGGCCTGGGTCAGGCCCAGGCGGCGGGAAGCTTCGATGCCTTCCTGGCCGGATTGCGGCGCGAGGCGCAGGCGGCCGGCGTTTCCACCTCCACGCTCAACCGCGCGCTCGCCAATATCCGCCCCAATGAGCGCGTGCTGGAGCTCGATCGTCGGCAGGCCGAATTCACCCTCGCCTGGGAATCCTATCGCGATGGCCGCCTGAGCCAGGCCCGTATCGATGCCGGCCGTCGCGCCTATACCGATAATCGCGGCCTGCTGGCGCAGGTGCAGGCGCGCACCCGCGTCTCCGCCCGGGTCATCATGGGCATCTGGGGCCTGGAGACCAATTACGGCGGCTTCACCGGCAGTTTTGGCGTGGTGGAGGCGCTGGCCACGCTGGCCTGGGAGGGCCGCCGCGCCGCCTTCTTCCGCGCCGAATTGCTGGCCGCCCTTCGTATCCTCGAGGCCGGCCACATCACCCCCGAGCGCATGCGCGGCAGCCATGCCGGCGCGATGGGCCAGCCGCAATTCATGCCCAGCAGCTTCGAGCGCTTCGCGATGGATTTCGACGGCGATGGGCGACGCGACATCTGGGACAACCGCGCCGATGCGCTGGGCAGTATCGGCAATTACCTCGCCCGCAGCGGCTGGCGCGAGGGCGAGACCTGGGGGTTCGAGGTCGTGCTGCCGCAGGGTTTTGATCTTGCTTTGGCCGAACCCTCCCGCCCGCGGCCGGCCAGCGAATGGCCGGGGCTGGATCAATGGGCGCGGATGGGCGTGCGCCGCGCCGATGGCGGGCAGCTCGGCCAGGGCGTGGGCGGCGTGATCGTCCCGCAGAACCAGGAACGCGGCTTCCAGGTTTTCATGGCACTGCCGAATTTCCACGCCATCCGGCGCTACAACCCGTCGAACTTCTATGCTCTCACGGTGGGAATGCTCGGCGACCGCGTGACGGCATGAGGGTTTTTCTCTGCCTGATGCTGGCGCTGGCGGGCTGCACGCCGCCGCCCACCATACAGCCGCAACCGCGCTATGAGGTGGGGCAGCCCTATCAGCTCGGCGGCTTCTGGTCCTACCCGCGGGAGGTATTTTCGCTGGTCGAAACAGGCCTGGGCGTGGTGCTGACCGAAGCCGGGCCGCGCCGCACCGCCAATGGCGAGGTGTTCGAGGGCAGCGCCATGCTCGCCACCCACCGCAGCTTGCAATTGCCGGCCATCGTGACCGTGACAAATCTGGAGAATGGCCGCGCGCTGACGCTCAGGGTGATGGATCGCGGGCCGGAACAGGCGGGGCGGATGGTTGGCGTCTCCCGCCGGGCTGGCGAATTGCTGGGGGTGGCGCCGGGCGCCGCCTTCCAGGCGCGGCTGGAGGTGCAGGCCGAACCCTCCCGCGCGCTGGCCGAAGGGTTGCCCCAAGGGGCGACAACGAACCGGCCGGTGCTGGCGATGACGGCGGCCCCGGTGGGGCGGGTGGATCGTGAAAGCCTCGCGCCCCCGGAAGGGGCCAGGGCAGGGGCCACGCGCACCGCCCCGACCCGTATTGCCGTCGCCGAGGTGACCGAGGCCGAGGCCGCGAACCTGCCTCCCTTGCGGCTCCCGGAGGAGCTTCGGCAGGGCGCGCCAGCACCAGGGCGGCTCTTCCTGGATGCGGGTAACTATTTCACCCCCGCGCTGGCACAGCGCCAGGCCGGGCGGATCGGCGGGCGGGCGGAGCCGGTGGGGCCGCGGTCGCGGCAGCAGGAATTCCAGATCCGGGCGGGACCCTTCGGCACCGTGGCCGAGGCGGATGCCGCCCTGGCAAGGGCCCGGGCGGCTGGTTTTCCCGAATTGCGGCTGGTGGTGGAGTAGGCCCAAAAGCCGCTTGAGCCCCACCCGACACCAGCGTAAGCCGAACCATGGCCAAGCATACCGAATCCCGCCGCGCCCTCCTCGCCGCACCGGCGCTCCTCCTCGCCGCGCCGGCGCTGCTGCCGGCCGCCCAGGCCCAGCAGCCCCGCCCCACCCAGGGCGCCGGCCGCCCCGGCAATCGCCCGCAGCCCCGCCCCGCCGGCTCGCCCGCCACGTCCCCCCTCGGCCCCGTCGACACCGCCGCCCGCCAGGCGCTGATCATCGATTTCGAGACCGACGCGGTGCTGCTCGAAAAAGCCGCCGATGAGCGCATGCCGCCCAGCTCCATGTCCAAGCTCATGACCATGTACATGGTCTTCGACCAACTGAAGCAGGGCCGCATCCGCCTCGACCAGACCATGACCGTCAGCGAGACCGCCTGGCGCATGGGTGGCAGCCGCATGTTCCTCGAAAACGGATCCCAGGTGCCGGTCGAGGCGCTGTGCCGCGGCGTCATCGTGCAATCCGGCAATGACGCCTGCATCGTGCTGGCCGAGGGCATCGCCGGCAGCGAGCGGCAATTCTCCGAGCTCATGAACCAGAAGGCACGCGAAATCGGCCTCACCAACTCGAGCTTTCGCAATTCCACCGGCTGGCCCGACCCCGACCACCGGATGACCTGCCGCGACCTCGCCCGCCTCGCCAGCCGCATCATCCGCGACTTCCCGGAATACTACCGCTTCTACGGCGAGCGCAGTTTTCGCTGGAACAACGTCTCCCAGGAAAACCGCAACCCGCTGCTCAGCCGCATGAACGGCGCCGATGGCATGAAGACCGGCCACACCGAGGAAGCCGGCTACGGCCTCACCGGCACGGTGAAGCAGGGCGAGCGGCGGCTGATCATCGTCACCAACGGTCTGACCAGCATGGCCGCGCGCGCCGAGGAGAATGTCCGCCTCCTCGAATGGGGTTTCGGCAATTTCGAGAATGTCGTGCTGTTCCGCGCGGCGGATGCGATCGAGCAGGTGCCGGTGCATCTCGGCGCCGCCCCCTCCGTGCCGCTGGTCGGCGGGCGCGATGTGGTGGCCACCCTGCCGCGGACCTGGCGCCAGACCATGCAGGCGCGGCTGCGCTACGACGCGCCGATCGCGGCACCGGTGACCCGTGGCCAGGAACTGGGACGCCTCGAAATCTCCGGCCGCGGCGTGCCGCCGATGGATTTGCCGCTCTATGCCGGCGCCGATGTCGAGCGCCTGGGCCTGCTGCCGCGCATCCCCGTGGTGATGGGGCGGCTGCTCGGCCGGGGCTGAGCCGCATGTTCATCACCCTGGAGGGTGGCGAGGGTGCCGGCAAATCCACCCAGGCCGCGCGCATCGCGGCGCAAATCTGCGCCCAGGGCCGGCCAGTCTTTCTGACGCGCGAACCCGGTGGCACGGCGGGGGCCGAGGCCACGCGGGCGCTGCTGCTCTCGCGCGGCTGGGACCAGGGCACGGAGATGCTGCTGCATTTCGCCGCCCGCCGCGAACACCTCGCCCGCGCCATCCGCCCGGCATTGGCGGCCGGCGCCGTGGTGGTCTGCGATCGCTTTGCCGACAGCACGCTGGCCTATCAGGTGGCGGGGCAGGGGGCCGATCGGGCAATGTGGCAGGGCCTGGTCGACCTTACCCTCGATGGCATCTGGCCGGACCGGACGTTTCTCCTCGACCTTCCGCCCGAAGCCGGGTTGGCCCGCGCCGCCTCCCGCGGCGTGACAAACCGCTATGAGACATTGGGGCTGGCCTTTCACACCCGCATTCGCGCCGCCTTCCTGGCCCAGGCCGCGGCCGAGCCCGACCGCTTCAGGGTGATCGACGCGACCGCGCCGCTCGATGCGGTGACCGCGGCGATCCTGGCCGCGCTGCCGTGACCACCCCTGCCCCCCGCGAAAACGCCGCCCTGATCGGTCATGAAGCGGCCGAGGCGGCACTGGCCGAGGCTGCCCGCGCCGGCCGCCTGCACCACGCCTGGCTCATCACCGGCCCGCCGGGCATCGGCAAGGCCACGCTGGCGTTCCGTTTTTCCCGCTGGCTGCTGGCGGGAATGCCGGCGGGGCAGGGGCTATTCGTGCCCGAATCGGACCCGGTCTTCCGCCGTGTCGCCTCCGGCGGCCATGCCGACCTGCTCGCCCTCTCGCCCAATACGGGAGACAAGGGCAAGCGGCAGATGATCCGGGTGGACGAGGTGCGGGGCCTGCGCGGCTTCATGAGCCTGACCCCGGCTGAGGGCGGCTTTCGCGTCGTGGTGCTGGACGAGCCGGAGACCATGGACGCCGCCGGCCAGAACGCCATCCTGAAAACGCTCGAGGAGCCGCCGGCGCGGGCCGTGCTGCTGCTGGCCTGCTCGGCGCCGGGGCGGCTGCTGCCCACCATCCGCAGCCGCGTCCGCCGCCTCGAACTGCAACCGCTTCCCGAACCCGACATGGCGCGATGGCTGGCCGCGGCCCTGCCTGACATGGCGGCGCCCGACCGCGCGATCCTGGCGCGCATCAGCGGCGGCGCGCCCGGCCGCGCCCTCAGTCTCGCCAACGGCGAGGGGCTGGCCATGGCCCGCCTGGCCGAGGAGGCGCTGGGCGGCGTGGCCGGCAGCCGCGCCATGGCCATGGCGGAGAGCGTGGCGGGCCGCGATGTCGGTCCCATGGTGACCTTCTTCGCACTTCTGCGCGCGGGCCTGGCAGCGGGCGTGCGGGCGGCGGCGCTGGGGCAGGGGGCGCCATCCTGGCTCGGCACCCGGCCGATGGCGGAATGGGGCGAGATCTGGGGCCGGCTCGGCGCCCATGCGGCGGCGGCGGAGAAACTCAGCCTGGACCGCAAGCAGGCGGTGCTGGTGGCGCTGGGCTGGTTGCGCTGATTCTGTTTGCCCTCCCTGGTTGGTTGGTCTAGTTTGCTGGTCATGGACACCAACCTCTACGAAGCCAAGACGCAGCTTTCGAACCTGGTATCCCGCGCCTTGGCGGGCGAGGAGGTGGTGATTTGCCGCGCCGGCAAGCGCCTGGTGCGGCTTGTGCCGGTGGAAGCGGCGCAGCCGCGAAAGCCCGGCCAACTCGCCGGCATGGCGGTGCCCGATGACGCCATGGCGCCGCTGAGCGAGGCCGAAGCCGCCCTCTGGGCATGATCCTGCTGCTGGATACCCATGCCCTTGCATGGTGGTGGGCGGAAGATCCGCGCCTCGGCGGTCCGGCCCGTGCCCGTATCGCGCATCCCGAAACCCGCGTGCTGGTCTCCGCCGCCTCGGCCTGGGAGATCGGCATCAAGCACGCCGCCGGCCGCTGGCCGGATGGGCCGCGGATGCTCGATCGCTGGGAGTCCCTGCTCGCCGCCGCGCGTTTCGAGGCGCTGCCCGTCGGCGCCACCCACGCCATCCGCGCCGCCGCCCTGCCCTGGACCCACAAGGACCCTTTCGATCGCATCCTCGCCGCCCAGGCCACGCTGGAAGGCGCCCGCCTCCTCACCGCCGACCCTGCCCTTCTGGCCTTCCTGCCGGATGCGCTGAACGCCAGCACGGCGTAGCGCCGCAAAGCGTCAAGGGAAGGGCCGCAAAGCGGCACGGAACAAACGCCGCAAAGCGGCACGGGGTAGCGCCACCGCGCGCCACGCGGCATATCCCCTCCATGCCCCGCTATTTCACCACGCCGATCTATTACGTGAACGACAAGCCGCATGTCGGCCATGCCTACACCACGCTCGCCGTGGATGTGCTGGCGCGCTGGCACCGCATGGCGGGCGAGGATGTCTATTTCCTGACTGGCACCGATGAGCATGGCCAGAAGGTGGAAAAGGCCGCGGCCGATGCCGGCATGGCGCCGCTCGCCTTCTGCGACCAGGTCAGCCAGGCCTTCCGCGACCTCACCGTGACAATGGGCATCTCCAATGACGGCTTCATCCGCACCACGGAGCCCCGGCATTACGACGCCTGTCAGGCGCTGTGGCGGAAGCTGGAAGCGAATGGCCACATCTATCTCGGCCATTACGAGGGCTGGTACGCCGTGCGCGACGAAGCGTTTTATGGCGAAGACGAACTGACCGAGAGGGATGGCGTGAAATACGCCCCCAGCGGCGCGGCGGTGGCCTGGGTGAAGGAACCCTCCTATTTCTTCCGCCTCTCCGCCTGGGGCGATAAGCTACTGAATTTATACGAAAAGCAACCTGATTTCATTCTCCCCGCCAGCCGCCGGAACGAGGTTGTGAGCTTCGTGAAGGCGGGGCTGCAGGATCTCAGCGTCTCTCGCACCAGCTTCTCCTGGGGCGTCCCTGTGCCCGGCGACCCTTCACATGTCATGTATGTGTGGCTCGATGCGCTAACAAATTACATCACAGCCCTGGGTTATCCTGCTGATATTCAAAAATTCTGGCCAGCCAATCTGCATATGGTCGGCAAGGATATTCTGCGCTTCCACGCCATCTACTGGCCGGCCTTCCTGATGGCCGCCGATCTTCCGCCGCCGCGCCGCGTCTTCGCCCATGGCTGGTGGACGATCGAGGGTCAGAAGATGAGCAAATCCCTGGGCAACGCGATCGACCCTGTCAAACTGGTAGAAGAGTTTGGGCTGGATTCCGTGCGCTTCTTCCTGCTGCGCGAGGTGCCCTTCGGCCAGGACGGTGATTTCTCCCGGCGGGCGCTGATCCAGCGGCTGAACTCGGAACTGGCGGACAGCCTCGGCAATCTCGCAAACCGCACGCTCAGCCTGATGCAGCGCAATTGCGATGCCGTGCTGCCCGAAGCCGGCGCGCCCGACGCGCTCTGGGCCGAACACCTCGCGACCCTGCCGGAGACAGTCGGCAAGCAGCTGGAATTGCAGCAATTCCACCTGGCGCTGGAGGCCATCTTCGCCGCCATCCGTGCCGCCAACGTGCATATCACCGAGCAGGCCCCCTGGGCGCTGAAGAAGACCGACCCGGCGCGCGGCGTGGCCGTGCTGCGCGGACTGCATGACGCGCTGCGCGTTATCGCCACCCTGCTCACCCCCTTCATGCCCACCACCATGGCCGCGATGCTCGACCAACTCGGCGTGCCGGAAGAGGCAAGAAACCTCGCAGCCCTGGCGACGCCCCTGCCCGGCGGCATCGCCCTGCCGCCGCCCAGCCCGCTCTTCCGGAAGCTGGACCTGCCGGCATGATCATCGACAGCCATTGCCACCTCGACCATTTCTCGGCCGAGGAACAGGCCGAGATCGTCGCCCGGGCCGAACGCGCCGGCGTTGCCCGCATGGTCACCATCGGCACCCGCCTGCACCAGGCGCCGGTCCAGAAAGCCATCGCCGAGCGCTTTCCCCAGGTCTGGTGCACCGTGGGCGTCCACCCGCATCAATCCGGCGAGGGCGACATGCCCACAGTTGAGCAGATCGTGGCCACGGCGGATCACCCCAGGGTGATCGGCATTGGCGAGAGCGGGCTCGACTATTTCTACGACAAGGCCCCGCGCGAGGTGCAGCGCGAAAACTTCCGCCGCCACATCCGCGCCGCTCGCATCGCAGGTCTGCCACTCTGCATCCATGCCCGTGATGCCGATGCCGATGTCGCGGCGATCCTCGAAGAGGAGCATAGGGCAGGGGGGCCATTCGCTTTCCTGCTGCATTGCTTCTCCTCCGGCCGCGGCCTGGCCGAGGCGGCGCTGGCACTTGGCGGCACCCTGTCCTTCTCCGGCATCCTGACTTTCCCCAAGAGCGAGGAAAACCGCGCCATCGCCCGCGATGTCCCGCTGGACCGGCTGCTGGTGGAGACCGACAGCCCCTTCCTCGCTCCCGTGCCGCTGCGCGGAAAACGCTGCGAGCCCGCCTACACCGTGCACACCGCGCGCGTGCTGGCGGAGGTGAAGGGGGTGGGCGAAGCGGAGATCGCGGCCATCACCACGGCGAATTTCCATCGGCTCTATCCCAAGGCGGCATGATCAGCGCCGATGCAACGCCCGACGCGACCGGCGCCTTCCAACTTTTGGGGATGACCTGATGTCCGCCATCGCACCCCGCCGCGCGGCCAGCGCGCAGCGGCCATCGAGGCCAGCGTGACCTTGCGGATCCGTCTCCTCGGCACCGGCCCATCGCCCGGCGTGCCCAATATCGGCGGCGCGGACGAGGGCGGCGACTGGGGCGATTGCGACCCCCAGGACTCGCGCAACCGCCGCACCCGCACCGCCGCCCTGATCGAGGCCGCGGACGGCACGCGCCTGCTGATCGACCCGGGGCCGGATATTCGCGCCCAGCTCCTGGCCGCGCGCGTGGCCCGGCTGGATGCCGTGCTCATCACCCATGCGCATGCCGATCATGTCATGGGCCTGGATGAACTCCGCGCGGTCAATCGCGCCACCGGCCGCGCCCTGGCCGTGCATGCCATGGCAGAAACCCTGGCGGATCTGCAAAAACGCTTCGGCTATGCCTTCCTCGAGCCGACGCGCGGCTTCTTCCGCCCGGCGCTGGTGCCGCTGCCGGCCGAACCCGGCACGACGCTGCAAATCGGCCCGCTGGAGATCGCGCTGATCGAACAGGATCATGCCGTGATGCGAACGCTGGGCCTGCGGATCGGCGGCTTTGCCTATTGCACCGACGTCGTGCGGCTCCCCGAGGCCAGCCTGGCCGCGCTGCGGGGCGTCGAGACCTGGGTGGTGGGCTGCTTCCAGCACAAGCCGCATCACGTGCATGCGCATGTCGGCCTGGTGCTGGAATGGGCGGCGGCGATTGGCGCGCGCCGCACCGTGCTCACGCATATGAGCAACAAGCTGGATTTTGCCCGCCTGGCGGCCGAATTGCCGGCCGGTTTCGAGCCCGGCTTCGATGGCATGGAACTCCGCCTGGGCTGAGGTTTGGGGCGGCCCGAGAGTTTTCCCCGACATATCCACCACTCGATATTTTCCATAATATATCTTATGCGATAACTAGACCTGTGGAAATCGCGGTTTTCCGTGGGTTTCCGGCCGACGACAAAACTAGCCCCCTTTTCGCTCCTTGTCGGTGCACGACATATCGCCGACGTGAGGCCTGTCCTTGCCCGACACGGGCCCCGTCGCGGCGCGACACAGGCCATGTCGACGGCCGACAAGACCGGCGTCGACGCCCGACATGACCGATGTCCTCGCCCGACGCGACCCGCGTCCTCGCCCGACGCAACGCCCGTCGCTGACCGACAAGGCGCCACAAACCTTTGTATTTCAGATATTTATCGAAGGCCTGCCATCGCGCACGGCGGCATGGTATCGGCCGGTATGACCGAAACTCCGCTCGACCGCCTGCTCACCATCATGGCAGCCCTGCGCGACCCGGAATCCGGCTGCCCCTGGGACCAGGCGCAGGATTTTTCGTCCATCGCGCCCTATACCATTGAAGAAGCTTACGAAGTCGCCGACGCCATTGCATCCGGGCCCGATCCCGCGCAACTCAAGGACGAGCTCGGAGATCTGCTCTTTCAGGTCGTCTATCACGCTGAAATGGCTCAGGAACGTGGCTGGTTCGGCTTCCAGGACGTGGCCCGCGCGATCTCGCAGAAAATGATCCGCCGCCACCCCCATGTCTTCGGCGATGCCGCCGCCCGCGACGCGGCCGCGCAGACCGCGGCCTGGGAGGCCCAAAAGGCCCTCGAGCGTGCGAATCGGGCGGAAACCGGCACTTTGGCTGGGGTTCCCAGCGCCCTGCCCGCCCTCACGCGCGCCGAAAAGCTGACCAAACGCGCGGCCCGCGTGGGCTTCGATTGGCCTGATGCCGCCGCCGTTCTCGACAAATTGGAAGAGGAAGCGGCCGAGCTTCGGGCCGAATTCGCGGCCGCGCGGCCCGAACGCCTGGCCGATGAGGTCGGCGATCTGCTCTTCGTTGTCGCCAACCTCGCCCGCAAGCTCGGCCTGGATCCCGAGGCCACGCTGCAGGCGGCCAACCGCAAATTCACCCGCCGCTTCGAATTCGTGGAGCGCGCCCTGGCAGCCAAGGGCCAGGCGCCGGCAGATGCGACATTGGCCGAGATGGAAGCCGCCTGGCGCGACGCCAAGACATCCGGTCTGTAAAGTCTTTTCAGTCGCGGGAGAACATCCGGACTCCTTCCGTTCCGCTACCGCTTGTCCGATTCGGCGCGTATTTTCCTATTTTTAGGCAAAGGTATAAATTCCACGCCATCGTCGATCACGACAGGAAAGCGCCGCGCGGCCCAATCGGCCTTGGCCTGCTCGATCCGCTCACGCGAAGAGCTCACGAAATTCCAGAAGATGTGCCGTGGCCCGTCCATCACGGCGCCCCCCAGCAGCAGCAGCCTGGCACCCCCGGCGCCCGCGTTCAGCGTGATGGCGTCGCCCGGCCGGAAGACCAGCATCTGCCCGGCGCCGAATTCCTGGCCGGCCACCAGAACCGAACCCTGCACGACATAGGCGCCGCGTTCCTCATGCCCATCGACCATCGGCAGGCTCGCAGCCGGCTCCAGCGCCGCATCGGCATAAAAAAGCGGCCAGAGCGTCGCAACCGGCGCGGTCGCCCCCCAGCCGCTTCCCGCGATCAGCCGCAGCCGCGCACCGCCATCCGCGATGACCGGCAGGCTCGCCGCCGGGTGATGGACGAAATCGGGGGCGCGCTCTTCCTCGGCCTTCGGCAGCGCCAGCCAGCTCTGGATGCCGTAGAGCGGGTTCACCGCGCCGCGCAGCGCCTGATCCGTGCGCTCGGAATGCACGATGCCCCGTCCGGCCGTCATCCAGTTCACGTCGCCCGGGTTGATGGCCTGGCGCACGCCAAGCGAGTCGCGATGCAGGATCTGCCCCTCGAAAAGATAGGTCACGGTGGACAGCCCGATATGCGGGTGCGGCCGCACATCCAGGCCCTGGCCGGTGAGGAACTCGCCGGGGCCCATCTGGTCGAAGAAAATGAAGGGCCCGACCATCTGGCGCTGCTGGCTTGGCAAGGCGCGCCGCACCTCGAAGCCGCCAATATCGTGGGCGCGGGGAATGATCAGCGTTTCTATGGCCGGCGGCAGCGGGTCCATGCGGGCATCCCTTTCAGACGATGCCCGCCGATATGGTGTGGCGGGGCAAGCCCCGCCACCGGCCTCAGCGCTTGCGCAGGCTGAGGTTGTAGACGCAGCCCTGGCGGCTGGCCTCGCCCATCATGTTCCGGCCCTGGAAGGTGCCATTGGCCGACATCACGCCATCGGCGAAGCGGATCATGCCATCGGAGGTGATGGTGCCCTCCAGCGTCTGGCCGCGGCCGAAGGTCAGGGCCGCGCGGCCGCCATTGACCGTCATCGCCGCCGGCAGGCTGCTCGGCCGGCATTCCCGGCCCTGGCCGGCGGCAAGCCGCGCCTGACCGTTCCAGCGGCCATCGAGGCCCGGGGGGGCCGCATTGATCGGCGAGGGCGCCGGCGTCGGCGCCACCATCGCGACCGGGGCCGGACGGGGCGCGGGCGCCGGCGGCGGCGGTTCGCTCGCGCAGGCCGCCAGCAGGGCGGGCAGCGCGAAGAGGCTGGTGCGGAGAATTGTCTGGGCGCGCATGGCAAGGTCCTTGTTGGATGCCCCGCCGCAACGCTCCCCCCATGGCAAAGGTTGCGTCAGACCGCCCAGGCCGGTTTGCGCTTTTCCCGGAAGGCAGCAATGCCCTCCATCGCCTCCGGCCCCGCCGCGGTGCGGCCGAAGCTCTCCGCCCCCGCCTCGGCATAACCCTCGGGCGAGACCGGACCGAGGGCGGCGAGCAGCGCCTTGGTCTCGGCCAGCGCCTGCGGGCCACCCGCGGCGATCAGGGCCACGCAGCGTGCGACCATGGCGTCCAACCCGGGCTTGTCGGCGGCCATCTCATGGATGAGGCCGATCTGCAGCGCCTCGCCCGCCTCCAGCACCCGGCCCTCCAGCACCATGCGGGTGGCCTGGGCGCGGCCCATGCGCCGCACCAGCCAGGGCAGGATCTGCGCCGGCACCAGGCCGCGCTTCACCTCGGGCGCACAGAACCGCGCATTGGCCGAGGCGAAGGCGATATCGGCGGAACACACGAAACCCAGGCCGCCTGCATGGGCTGCCCCCTCGATGCTGGCCACCACCACCTGCGGCAGGCGCGAGATCACCTCGAATCGCTGGCCCACGCTGCGGTTGCGGGCCTGCTGGGCGGCCAGGCGCTGCTCGGGCGTGTCACCGGCGGCAACCTCGGTGAGGTCGAGGCCGGCGCAGAAATGCCCGGCACTGCCCGAAAGCACCACGACCCGCACCGAACGGTCGGCCGCCAGATCCGCCAGCACAAGGTCCAGCGCCTCGCCCATGCCGCCGCCGATGGCATTGCGCCGCGCCGGGCGGTTGAGCGTGATGCGGGCCACGGCACCCTCGCGGTTGTAAAGAACTGGTGCTTGATCCATGTCGCGTCTCCATGGCGGCTTGATTTCCGGCGCCGCTGCCACGATGCTGCCACAGACGATATGACGATGCACCGCACCCGCAGGCCGCAATTCTTCTACACCACGGCGCCGCTGCCGTGCCCCTATCTGCCTGGGCGGACGGAGCGGAAGATCGTGACCGAGCTCTCGGGCCCGGGGGCCGAGACGCTGCATGACCGGCTGTCGCGCGCCGGCTTTCGCCGCAGCCACAACATCGCCTATTCGCCGGTCTGCCCCTCCTGCCAGTCCTGCATCCCGATCCGCATCGTGGCTGATGAATTCCGGCCCGGACGCACCCATCGCAAGCTGCTGAAGGCGCTGGCGGGGGTGACGGCGCATCGCATGCCGGCGCGCGCCAGCGCGGAGCAATTCTCCCTCTTCCAACGCTACCAGCAACGCCGCCACCAGGATGGCGACATGGCGGCGATGGGTTTCTACGATTATCGCGCCATGGTGGAGGACACGCCGATCTCCACCGGCATGGTGGAATTCCGCGCCCCGGACGGCACGTTGCTCGGCGCCTGCCTCACGGACTGGCTGAATGACGGGCTTTCGGCCGTCTATAGCTTTTACGCGCCGGAATTCGCGGGACTCGGCACGCTGGCCATTCTCTGGTTGGTGGAAGAGGCGCAGCGGACCGGGCAGCCCTATGTCTATCTCGGCTATTGGGTGCCGCAATCACGTAAGATGGCCTACAAGGCCGGCTTCCGGCCAGCTGAGGTGCTGCGGGGCGGGGTTTGGCAGCGGTTGGATGAGAGCGGCCAGCCCGAACATGCCGCCATGCTGCCCATCGCCGCGGGATAGCCGCCAGCCGCCGTCGCGCGTTTACAGCCCGTCTGCCGCAGCCCTAGCATGACGGATCATGGATGGAGAACCATCGCTATGCTGACCCGCCGCACCCTGCTCGCCGCCCCGGCCCTCGCACCCGCCACCGCCCTCGCCCAGCGCCAGGACCCCAGGATCCTCCGCTTCGTCCCCCAGGCCAATCTTACCAGCCTGGACCCGATGTGGAGCACGGCCATCGTCACCTCCAACCATGGCCAGTACATCTATGACACGCTCTTCGCCCTCGATGCCCAGGGCCGCATCCAGCCGCAGATGGCGGAGGGGCACGAGGTCTCTCCCGACCGCCTGACCTGGCGCATAAAACTCCGCGAAGGTCTCACCTTCCATGACGGCACCCCGGTCCGCAGCATCGATTGCGCCGCCAGCCTGCGCCGCTGGTGCGTACGCGATGGCTTCGGCCAGGTCCTCGCCGCGCGCGTTGCCGAATGGGCGACGCCCGATGACCGCACGCTGGAAATCCGCCTGAGCCGTCCCTTCGCATTGGTGCTGGAGGTGCTGGGCAAGGCCTATGTCAGCGTCCCCTTCATCATGCCCGAGCGCCTGGCCCGCACCGATCCGGCGACGGCGGTGACCGAGATGATCGGCTCCGGCCCCTACCGCTTCATCGCGGGCGACTACGTCTCCGGCAGCCGCGTCGCCTATGCGAAGTTCGACGCCTATGTGCCGCGGCCCGAGCCCGCGAGTTGGGGCGCCGGCGGCAAGGTCGCGCATTTCCCACGCGTGGAGTGGCACATCATCCCCGATGCCGCGACGGCCGCTGCCGCATTGCGCACTGGCGAGGTGGATTGGTGGGAATTCCCGCAGACCGATCTGCTCCCCAGTCTCGCACGTGATCGGAACATCACGACAGAAGTTATTGATCCTACGGGATTGATGCTACTGATGCGAATGAACCACCTGGTGCCGCCCTTCAACAATGTCCGGCTGCGCCAGGCCATCCAGATGGCCGTGGCGCAGACCGATTACCTCCGCTCGACGGCCGGTGACGACACGGCGGGCTGGCGGGAATGCCCGAGCCTCTTCCCCTGCGGGACCGCCTACGAAACGACGGACGGCCCCGGCCGCGCCCGGATGACGGGGCCGCGCAATTTGGACGCCGCCCGGGCGGCCGTCCGCGCCTCGGGCTACCAGGGCGAGAAAATCGTCATCATCAACCCCGCCGATTTCCCGCTGCTGGCGCCGCTGGGCCGGGTCAGCCACGATCTGTTCCTGCGCCTGGGGCTCAACAGCGACCTCGTGGAGACGGATTGGGGCAGCGTGATCCAGCGCCGCACCAACCGCGCCACCACCGAGGCCGGCGGCTGGTCGGTGCTGCACACCTTCGGCCCCGGCGGCGTCTTCACCAACCCCGCCATCAACCTCACCGTGCGCGGCAATGGCACGGCCGGTTGGCCCGGCTGGTACGCCAATGCCGAGGTGGAAGCGCAAGTGAATGCCTGGCTCGACGCGCCCGATGCCGCGGCCCAGATGCTGGCCGCGCGGAATGTCGGCCGCATCGCGATGGATGAGGTCAGCACCATGCCGCTCGGCATGGTCGTGCCTCGCACCGCGCTGCGTCGCAGCCTGACCGGCTTGCTGCCCGGCGCCGCCCCCTACCCCTGGGGTATCAGGCGAGCCTAGCCAGGAAACCCGCAGCCTCCGCCCGCATCGCCGCCAGCTTTGCGGGTTCCATCTTGCGGAGGTTGTTCAGCGGCATGGCCATGCGGGGATTGTTCGCGAATTTCTCCGCGTGGCGGGCGATGAAATCCCAGTAGAGAAAGTTGAAGGGACAGGCTTTCGGCCCCGTGGCCGCCTTCACATCATGCGCGCAGCCCCGGCAATGGTCGCTCATCCGGTTGATATAGGCGCCGCTCGCCGCATAGGGTTTGGAGGCCATGATGCCGCCATCTGCCCAGATCGCCATGCCGTGCGTGTTCGGCAGTTCCACCCATTCATAGGCATCGGCATAGACCGCGAGGTACCAGCGGTTGATCTCCGCCGGAGCGATCCCGGCCAGCAACGCGAAATTGCCGGTGACCATCAGCCTTTGAATGTGATGGGCATAGGCCAGCCGCTCGGTCTGCCCAATTGCGTCCTTCATGCAGGCCATGGAGGTCGATGCGCCCCAATACATCGCGGGCAGTGCACGTTTGGCCCCCAGCGCATTCAAACCGGCGTAACCCGGCATCTTCAGCCAATAAAGGCCGCGGACATATTCCCGCCACCCCAGGATCTGCCGGATGAACCCCTCCACCGCATTGAGCGGCGCCCGGCCCGCCCGGTACGCCGCCTCGGCTGCCGCGCAGACCTGGCCCGGCAGCAGCAGCCCCAGGTTCAGGCTGGTCGAGATCAGGGAATGGAACAGCGTCGCCTGCCCCTCGGCCATGGCGTCCTGGTAGTCGCCGAAGCGCTGCAGCCGGTGGGCGATGAAATCATCCAGCGCGGCTTCCGCCTCCGCCGCGGTGACCGGCCAGGCGAAACCCTCGATCCGCCCGAAATTCCCGCCGAAGCGCGCGGCAACCAGGGCGAGCACCTCGGTCGTGATGACGTCCGGCGCGAAGCGGCGGGGGGTGGGCGGCGTCACGTCCCGGGGCAGGCGCTGGCGGTTCTCGGCATCATAGTTCCACGCCCCGCCCGCCGGTTCCCCGCCCTCCATCAGCAAACCGGTCGCGCGGCGCATCTCGCGATAGAAGAACTCCATCCGCAGTTGCTTCCGCCCCGCGGCCCATTGCCGAAACCAGGGCCGCGAGCAGAGGAAGCGGCCATCGGCGCGAATCTCCACCGGCAGGCCCAGCCCCGCCTCCCATCCCGCCATGGCCTGCGCCACCCGCCATTCCCCGGGCTCGGTCGCCACCAATGCCATCGGCCGCAAGTCCCGCACGGCGCGAAACACCTCGCCGGTCAGCGTGCCGGTATTGTCGGGATCATCGAGCCGGACATGGCGCACCATCACGCCCTCGGCCGCCAGCGCGGCCGAGAAATGCCGCATCGCCGAGAGCACCAGGGCAATCTTCTGCGGGTGATGGGGGACGTATTCGCACTCGCCCATCACCTCCATCAGCAGCACGGTGTCGCGGGCGGGGTCCAACCCATCCAGCGCGGAAAGCCCCCGCGACAACTGGTCGCCCAGCACCACCCGCAACACGCCGCTCATGCCGGGAGATAGCTCACTGTCGAGCCGTCATCGCCGATCACGCTGTAGCCGACCCAGCGGCCATCGGCGGAATAGTCCAGCGTCGCATCCACCTCGCCCTGGCAGCGCCATCGCGTGCCGCCGCCGGGCAGTGCCGCGCGGGTCCAGCGCAATTCCATCAGCCGGCCCGTGGTGGTGCCGAAGATCAACGCGGCGCCGCCGAAGCGGGCAGGCTCCCACCAGGACAGCGGCGCAGCATTGGCGGCCAGCGTCAGCATCCCCTCAGGCCCACGGATCGAGACGCCACCCGGCCCCGCCTCGGCACTCACATCGACAATGCTGCCGTTGCGGTTCTGCCGCGACCGTACGGAGACGAAGCGCCCTGCCCGCGTCACTTCGGTATAGCGATGCTCGAAGCGATAGACGACCACGCCCAGCACCCGCGGCACCACCGAGACGTCGGAGACCGCGAGCAACTCGGCCCCGCGCAGGCTGAAACTGACGGTGTGGCTGCCGATCTCGGTGCCATTTCGCATCACCCGCCAGCGGTAATCGGCGGGCGGCGGCGCGGCATTGGGCTCTGGCTCCGCCGGCGGCGCGGGCGCCTGCTCGCGGCGCGGGCGGCCGCGCTGCTGGGCCAGGGCGGCGCCAGGCGCAATGGCGAGGAGGGAGGGCAATAGCCGTCGTGCAAACATTACCCTCCTTTACCGCGCAGGCTCGACCTTCCGCCATCCACCGCCATGATCTGGCCAGTGATCCAGCCGGCATCGGGGCCGAGCAGGAACTCGGCCAGCGCCGCCACCTCATCCGCCTCGCCCAGGCGGGGAATGGGATGGAGCTTCGCGATCGCCTCGGCCATCGCAGGGTTCTTTGTCAGCGGCTCGGCGATGCGGGTGCGGGTCAGGCTGGGGGCGATGCAATTCACCCGCACCGCGGGCGCCAGTTCGGCGGCCAGCGCCACGGTCAGCCCCTCCACCGCCGCCTTGGCCGCGCCGATCGCGGCGTGCATGGCGAAACCCGCGCGCGCGGCCACGCTGCTGAACAGCACGACGGAGCCCTGGGCCCGGGCCAGTTCCGGTGCCGCCGCCTGCACCGCCATGGCCGCGGCAAGCGTATTCAGCCGGAACGCATCGAGAAAATCCGCCTCGCTGGTGCGGGAGAACGGCTTCAGCACGATAGAGCCGACACAAAAGGCAAGTCCGGTAAGCGGCCCGGCCAGCGCCGCCTTCAGCGCCGCGGCGTCGGTCACATCGACCACGCCAGTCTCGGCGCCGGGCAGTTCAGCCGACAGCGCGGCCAGCCGGGCAGGGTCGCGCGCCAGCAGGAGCGGTGTCGCGCCACGCGCCGCAACCCGCCTCGCCAAGGCAGCGCCGATGCCACCCGTCGCCCCCAAGATCGCCACCCTGCCCTGCATGCGCCACCCTTCGCTGAAGCCTGCGCGAAATGGGGCCGAAGGCGGCAATGACAAGCCGGCATGGTCCATGCCATGATCGACTTACAGATGCGCCAGCTCCTCCTCCTCCGCCACGCCAAATCCGCCTGGGACGATCCGGAGCTGCCCGATCATGCCCGGCCGCTGAACAATCGCGGTCGGCTCGCCGCCCGGCTCATGGCGGCGGAGATGTTGCGGCTGGGGCTGACACCCGATGTGGTGCTGGTTAGCTCCGCCCGCCGCACCCTGCAGACGCTGGAGGCGCTGAAACCACTCGATGGCAGCCCCATCGTCACCGTCAGCGACGAGCTCTACCTCGCCCCCTGGCAGGGACTGATCACCATCCTCAACAAGGTGCCGGAGACGGTGCGCTCGGTCCTGGTGATCGGCCACAATCCCGGGCTGCACGAGCTGGCGCTGAACCTGCTGACACCGGGCACCCCCGCCTCGCCCATGCTGTTCCGCCTGCAGGATGGCTACCCGACGGGCGCGCTGAGCGAATTCACCATCGCCAAGCCCTGGCATGACCTGACCGATGGCGGCGGGCGGCTGATGAGTTTCATTGCGCCGCGTGACCTGCCGGGGATGGAGCATGCCAGCCCGGCGGAAGAGGGCCATCCCTGACCACCATGCCCCACCCCTGGCCCAAGCCCTGGCGGGGCTGACGCCGTTGGACATCGACATTCCCCCCCCGCTCGTGAACCGGCTGACCCGTCACCCCGCCTTGCGTGCGCATGGCCCGACGCGCGCGGTCTGGCAGCCGACCGGGAATGACCACTTCAATGGCCGCCAGCGCCGCCTCAGCGCGGCCGGTGCCGCGCTCGACATCATCCTGACCCAAGGCAGCCTGCAGGCTGGCGGACTGGAGCAACCGGTGGCGCGTCTCAGCATCGAAGGTGCCGGGGCCGCGGCGCTGGGCGGCGCATTGGCCACGACCCTGGCGGTGCTGCCGGCCACCATGGGCCTCGCCGATATGGCTGTGGTGATGGCGGGTGGGCGGCGTCCCGCCTCGCCGGGCCTCGCGGGGCTGGCCTCCACCACCGCTGGCCTCGCCTTCGCCCTGCGCGAGGGCCTGGCGACGCTGATGCGCCACGCGCCGCAATGCCACGCCGATGCGCCGCCGGTGGGCGTGCACCAGTCGCGCGTCGCGATCCGCCGGATGCGTTCGGTGCTGAAGCTGTTCTACCCTGCGGTGATGCCGCACCTGGCCGCGGGCAGCGTGGGCGCCTTCGATGGCCGGCTGAAGGCGCTGGCCACGGCGCTGGGGCCGGCGCGCGACCTCGATGTGTTCCTGGGCGGGACGGCGCTGCGGCTGCAGGCCGCGCTGCCGGGCGAAAAGCGGCTGCAGCCACTGTTGGCCGCCGCCCGCCGCGCGCGGATCGAGGCCTACAAGCCCCTGCCCGGCCTGCTGACCGGCGCCGAATTCCGCGCCACGATCTGGCAGGGCTTCGTGCTCATCGAGGCGCTGGAGGCAGTGCCGCCGCAGGATGACCTGATGGCTTTCGCCGAGCGCGTCCTGGCCCGCCGCCACCGCCGGCTGAAGCGCGGCGGCGCGACGATCGAGTTGCTGCCGCCGCCCGAACTGCATGCCCTGCGCCTGGACGCCAAGCGGCTGCGCTACGCCACCGAATTGCTGGCGCCACTGTGGCAGGGCCAGGAGGGCCGGCGCTACCTCAAGCGCCTGATGGCGTTGCAGGAAGCCCTGGGCCTGGCCAATGACGCCGAGGTGGCGCGGGGCCTGGTGCGGGGCCTGGGCGTCACCGGGTGGGCGCTGGGCGTGGCGGAGGGTTTCGCCCTGGCCGGGGCCGCCGGCAGCCGGGACATGGCGCTGGAGGCCTGGGCCGGCTGGCGCGCCGCGAAACGTTTTTGGCACGATGGTTGAAGCGGCTCGGCCAAGCCACTGCGTTATCACGTTTTAGAAATATGTCGTAACAACCGGGGTTGCCATCGGCCTTCGGTGCGGGTTAACCCTGTTCGCATGCGACGCCGCCGCATCTTCAAGCCCGCCCGTGATCAACGGCTGATGGGCAGGGCCCTGGCCCTTTTCGCCTCCCTCGGCATGGTGGGTGTGCTGACGGCGGTGCTTCGGCCGGCCAGCCTTCTGGGCTCGGCACCCCGGACCCAGGATTGGCGCGCCCTGCCCGTCGAGGTGCTGGTGGTGGATGGCGAGACATTGCGGCTCGGCGACCGCGTGCTGCGGCTCTATGGCGTGGGCGCCCCGGCCCGCGGCCAGGCCTGCGGGGCGGTGGCGGATTGCGGCGGCATGGCGGCGCGTGAACTCGCCCTCCTGGTGCGCGACCGCGCGGTGGAATGCCGCATCCAAGGCCAGGATCGCTTCGGCCGGGCATTGGGTGTCTGTCGTGCCGGCGGCGTCGAACTCAATGCCTCGCTGGTCGCGGCCGGCTGGGCCAGCGCCGATGAGCAGACAATGCCGAGCCTCGTGCCGATCGAGGCCTCCGCGCGCGCCGCATCGCGCGGCATGTGGGCGCAGGCGCCGCGGTAGGGTCCAACCCGGTTGGGATGCGGGCGTCTCGCCGGTCCTGTGCGTCGCTGTCGTCGTCCACCCTTTCTCCGGCAATACCCCCGCCTGGGCCATCCATCCCACTTCCAGTCGCGTTTGGACCCTCAGGCCGGTTCTTTCGTTCTTCGAAACAATTGCGGCTTTGCCATCCTCCGCGCCATGGACATCGGCGGGCGCTGGATTAAGCTGCGGTGCAACATGAACACGCCCCCGGGAACGGGGCGCGCCTGAGGATGGCAGAGACGATGACAATCCTGACCAAGACCGGCACCGTGACGGTGACGCTGGATGGCACCAACAAGAGTGCCAGCCTTCCCCTGCTGGAGGGTACGATCGGCACGCCAGTGGCCGATATTCGCAAGCTCTACAATGATCTCGGTGTCTTCACCTTCGACCCCGGCTATGGCGAGACGGCGAGCTGCGAGAGCAAGATCACCTATATCGATGGCGATGCCGGCATCCTGCTCTATCGCGGCTACCCCATCGAGCAGCTGGCCGAACACAGCGACTTCGTCGAGGTCTGCTACCTGCTGATGAATGGCAACCTGCCCAACGCGGCGGAGATGGCCGAGTTCAAGAAGGGTGTGACCTATCACACCATGGTGCATGAGCAGATCCGGCGCTTCTTCGACGGCTTCCGCCGTGACGCGCACCCCATGGCCATCATGTGCGGCGTGGTCGGCGCGCTGGCCGCCTTCTACCATGAGAACGTGAACATATCCGATCCGCGGCAGCGCGAGATCGCGGCCTTCCGCCTGATCGCCAAGGTGCCGACGATCGCGGCCATGGCCTATAAATATGCGCTGGGCCAGCCCTTCGTGTATCCGCGCAACGACCTGAGCTACGCCGGCAACTTCCTGCACATGCTCAATTCGGTCCCGGCCGAGCCCTATCATGTCAGCCCGGTGCTGGAGAAGGCGATGGACCGCATCCTGGTCCTGCATGCCGACCACGAGCAGAACGCATCGACCTCCACCGTACGTCTCGCCGGCTCCACAGGCGCCAACCCCTTCGCCTGCATCGCGGCGGGTATCGCCGCCCTCTGGGGCCCTGCCCATGGCGGGGCCAATGAGGCGGTGCTGAAGATGCTGGCCGAGATCGGCACGCCCGACAAAATTCCGCAATTCATCGCCGAGGTGAAGGACAAGAACAGCCATACCAAGCTCATGGGCTTCGGCCACCGGGTCTACAAGAACTTCGACCCGCGCGCGAAGATCATGAAGGAAAGCTGCCACGAGGTGCTGGCCGAGCTGGGCATCAAGGACGAGCCGCTTCTGGACATGGCGATGGAGATGGAGCGGATCGCGCTGACCGATGACTACTTCGTCTCCCGCAAGCTGTATCCCAACGTCGATTTCTATTCCGGCATCATCCTCAAGGCGATGGGCATCCCGACGTCGATGTTCACGGTGATCTTTGCCGTGGCGCGGACCATCGGCTGGGTCAGCCAATGGAAGGAGATGGTCGAGGACCCGACGCAGCGCATCGGCCGTCCGCGGCAGATTTATACCGGTGCAGCGGTTCGGGATTATCAACCCATCTCAAAGCGCGACTAAAACCCTCTGATATCGCAGGTGAGGCAGCTTTGACCTCACCCCGACGTGATCGGGCTAGGATTTGGTTCCGAGAGCGAACGGAAAATTTCTTAAGGATTGGGTAAAAAATCACTTGAGCGCGAGAGACACCTCGTGTTCACTCCCTCATAGGTTGTATCACGGAAGTGTATTACCCCTTATGAGCGATGTGACGCCCCCCTCTGCCATTTCCTCCCTCGACGCCCGCGTGCGGCGCTCTCTGGCCACATGGCCACAGCGGCCACCGGGAATGCCCAGGAACATCAAGCAGCCCGGCACCTGGCTGCGCGCCAGGCCGGACAATTGGACCGCGGCCACCCAGCCATTTCTCAAGCTGCCGGGCAGCCGCCACCTCCGCACCCTGCCCGATGGGCTGTGGCTGCATTTCAGCCATGACCCCGCCGATCCCTACGCCGATATTCTCTGCATCGAGGCCTGCGCATCGCTGTCCAACCTGCTCGACAAGCGCAGCCGCTTCGCGCCCAGCACGGGGTGCATGCAGGTCTATTGTCCACACCCCTGGCTGCTCGAACCCACCCTGCCCGAGACCACCGTGCCGCGCTGGCGCCTCATCGCGCTCTTCGCCGCCGAGCCGGTGGGCCCGGTCGTGCTGCCGGTGCGCGACATCCGCGTGGTCTATGGCCTGCGCGACGAGCATTACCAGGGCTTCTGCGAGAGCCAGATGCCGGCCGCGCATGAATTCTTCTGCCCGATGGAGGCGCTGATGCAGCCCGGGGGCGACAAGAATCCGGCCATGCAGGCGCTGATGGCGCGCACCTCGGCGGCGGCCAATTTCATGCATCTTCCGGAGGTCCTTCCGGCGGCCCAGCCCGAATTCCCGCAGGGCGGCAGCGCGTCGCCGCCCTGTCCAGCAGAGCCGCCGCCCCCGCCCGTCCGCCGCCGCCGCGCCAGCGCCTTCAACACCATGTACGCAACCCCCAGGCTCTGCGGCTGACGCGATGGGGGCGCTTGATGCGCCGCCCGGCAGAGGGCACACCCCTGCCATGCCTCCCACCATCCTCCAGCTCCTGCCGGCGCTCCATGCGGGAGGCGTGGAACGCGGCACGCTGGAGATCGCCGCCGCCATCATCCAGGCCGGCGGCCGCGCCCTGGTCGCCAGTGCCGGCGGCAGGCTGGTGCCGGCGCTTCAGGCGCTGGGGGCCGAGCATTTCACCCTGCCGCTCGACCGCAAATCGGCGATCTGGGGCAATGGTGGACGGTTGGCACAACTCGCCCGCGACGAGGGCGTGGACATCCTCCATGCCCGTTCCCGCGCGCCCGCCTGGTCGGCCTGGCGCGCGGCTGGGCTGACGGGACTGCCGCTGGTGACGACATGGCACGGCACCTACAACGAGAATTTTCCGGTCAAGCGGCTCTACAATTCGGTCATGGCGCGCGGCGACCGGGTCATCGCCATCAGCGATTTCATCCGCGCCCATGTGCTCGCACGCCACCCCGAGGCCCTGTCGCGGCTGCGCACCATCCCCCGCGGGGTCGATCCGGTGCTGTTCGATCCCGATGCCGTGGCGCCCGCGCGGGTCGCGGCACTGCGCAGCGCCTGGGGCCTGGCCGAGGGCCGGCCCGCCGTGCTGCTTCCGGCACGGCTTACCCGCTGGAAGGGCCAGGCCGTGCTGATCGAGGCGCTGGGCCGCCTGCCCCAGCCCCCCGTCGCCGTGCTGCTGGGCGATGGAAGGGCGGGCTATGCGGCGGAGCTTACCACCCTGGCCGCCACGCACGGCGTTGCCCTGGTGCTGGCCGGCCACACCGCCGACATGCCCGCGGCCCTGCTCGCCTGCGACGTCATCATTCATGCCAGCACCGAGGCCGAGGCCTTCGGCCGCGTCGTCATCGAGGCGCAGGCGATGCGCCGGCCGGTGATCGCGGCCGATCTCGGCGGCCCGCGCGAGACGGTGGCGCATGGCCAAACCGGCTGGCTGGCACCGCCCGGCGACGCCAAGGCCCTGGCCGAGACCCTGGCCATGGTCCTGGCCCTGCCGCCGGAGGCGCGGGCCGCCATCGGCGCCGCCGCACGGGCCGATGTGCTGGCACGCTTCACCACCTCCGCCATGCAGGCCGCGACCATGGCCGTCTACGCGGAGCTGGCATGAGGCGGGTGCTGGTCATCAAGCTCGGCGCGCTGGGCGATTTCGTGCAGGGTTTCGGCCCATTTGCCGCCATCCGGGCGCATCACCCGGGGGCGCATGTCACGCTGCTCACCACGCGCCCCTTCGGCCCGCTCGCCCGCGCCTGCCCCTGGTTCGATGCGGTCTGGGATGATGGCCGGCCGTCCTGGCTCGATCTTCCCGCGGTTGTGCGGCTGGCGGGGCGGCTGCGGGCAGGGCGGTTCGAGCGGGTCTATGATTTGCAGACCTCGCCGCGCTCCTCGCGCTATCGGCTCTTTGTCGGGCACGGCGCGGAATGGTCGGGCGTTGTAGCCTCCGCCTCCCACCCCCATGCCAATCCTGCCCGCGATGCCATGCACACGGTGGAGCGCCAGCGCGACCAGCTGATGATGGCCGGCATCACCGAATTCCCGGCGCCGGCGCTGGATTGGCTGGATGGCGACCTCTCCGGTTTCACCCTGCCCGCCCGCTTCGCGCTGCTGCTGCCCGGCGCCTCGCCGCATAGGCCGGGCAAGCGCTGGCCACTCGCCCAGTTCGTGGCACTGGCCCGCGCCCTGCCCTTTCCCGCCGTGGTCTGCGGCGGGCCGGCGGAGGCCGTGCTGGGGGCGGAGCTGGAGGCAGCGGGGCTGATCAACCTGGTGGGTCGCACCTCGCTCCCCCAGCTCGCCGCCATCGCCCGGCGCGCCGCCTTCACCCTGGGCAATGACAGCGGCCCCACCCATCTCGCCGCGGTCGCGGGCTGCCCGACCTGGGCGCTGTTCGGCGCCGAGAGCGAACCCTTCCGCTGCGCCCCGCGCGGCCCGGCAGCGCATTGGCTGCGGCACATCCCGCTCGCCGAACTCACCCCCGAGGCGGTGCTTCAGTCGCTGGGCGGCGTCACCTCGGCAGGCGGCGGCAACAGCCATTCCTGACGGACCAGAAAGCCGCCCGCCGGCCCCTCCTGCCGCACGATGCCGCCAACCCGGGTGACCAGCGCTTCGATCGAGCCAGTGCCGCCCCAATCGCTCTCGCGCAGCGTCATGCCGGTGCGGTTGCGCACCTGCGCGCCGAGGGCTGCGAGCGGCATCGGCCCCTGTGCTTCGGCCATGATCTCGGCCACCGCCGCCACCACCTGCTCGCCGGCATCCTGGCCGAACAGCGCCTCGTCGCGCGGGCTCGCCTCCCAGCCCAGGCCGCGGGCCAGGGCATCGAGGCCAATGACGCTGTCTGCCGCGGCCCGCACGACGCGCCCGGCATCGGGGTGTGCCACCAGCCTGGTGCGGCGGTCGGCCGCGCGCAGGCGCAGCAGCAGCGGCACGAAATCCGAATCGGTAGACATCAGGATGAATTCATCGAAGCGGGTGGGTGCGGCCAGCGCATCCATCACATCCAAGGCCATGCGCAGATCGGCGCCGTTCTTCATGCGCGTCAGCGGCGGGCAATCCACCACCTCGAAGCCCAGCGACTGGAAGGCGCGGCGGAAGGCGCTGAAATAGGCCCGGTTGCCCTGCTCATCCAGCAGGTAGCCCGCCGGGTTCATGTAGCAGCGGCGCACCAGCACGCGGCGCGGCTGGTCCTGGGTCAGCCACTCGAACCAGGGCTCTGGGTCGCTGGCGAAGCGATGCGCGACCGCGGGACCGGCTCCCGTCGCCAGCCCCGAGACGACATTGTCGAAATCGAGGAAGATGGCCGAGCGGAGAGCGTCGTGCTGTTGCATGCCGTAAGCTTTGGGCGCAGGCAGGGCGCGCGGCAAGGGCGTGGACGCACTCTTGACCCTGCAAGGGCGGGCGGCGATGGTCCGCGCCATTTCCTTCGAGGACCACCATGCCTGCCATCACCCTGCCCGACGGTTCCCTTCGCCAATTCGACGGCGCGGTGACGGGCACCGAGATCGCCGCCAGCATCGGCCCGGGGCTGCTCAAGGCGGCTCTGGTGATGGTGGTGGATGGCGTTCAGAAGGACCTCTCCGAGACCATCGACCACGACGTGTCGCTGCGCTTCATCACCCGGCGCGACCCCGAGGCGCTGGAGATCATCCGCCACGACGCAGCCCATGTGCTGGCCGAGGCGGTGCAGGCGCTCTACCCCGGCACGCAGGTAACGATCGGCCCCTCGATCGAGAACGGTTTTTACTACGACTTCGCCCGCAACGAGCCTTTTACGCCCGAGGATTTTCCGGCGATCGAGGCTGAAATGCGCCGGATCATCGCGCGCAACGCGGCGTTCTCGCGCGAGGTCTGGCCGCGCGAGCAGGCCATTGAATTCTTCAAGAACAGGGGTGAGGCCTATAAGGCTGAACTGATTTCTGATCTGCCGGTGGATGTGCCGATCTCGATCTACCGCCAGGGCGACTGGATCGACCTCTGCCGCGGCCCGCATGCGCCGACGGTGGGCGCGGTGGGCACCGCCTTCAAGCTCCAGAAAGTGGCCGGCGCCTATTGGCGGGGCGATCATCGCAACGCGATGCTGTCCCGAATATACGCCACGGCATGGCGCGACCAGAAGGAGTTGGACGCGCATCTCCACATGCTGGAGGAGGCGGAAAAGCGCGACCACCGCCGCATCGGCAAGGAAATGCACCTGTTTCATATGCAGGAGGAGGCACAGGGGGCGGTCTTCTGGCACCCGCCGGGCTGGAAGCTCTACCGCACGGTGGAGGACTACATGCGCCGCCGCCTCGATGCCGCGGGCTACCAGGAGGTGAAGACGCCACAGCTGGTGGACCGCAAGCTGTGGGAGGAATCCGGGCACTGGGAGAAGTTCCGCTCGGCCATGTTCATCGCCACCGTCGAAGACCAGGACGAGGCGCATAAGATCCACGCGCTGAAGCCGATGAACTGCCCCTGCCATGTTCAGATCTTCAATCAGGGCATTCGCAGCTACCGGGAGTTGCCTCTGCGCATGGCCGAATTCGGCGCCTGCCACAGGTATGAACCCAGCGGTGCCCTGCACGGCATCATGCGGGTACGCGCCTTCACGCAGGATGACGCGCATATCTTCTGCGAGGAAAGCCAGATCGCCGACGAGACGGTGCGTTTCGTGGCGCTGCTCTCCTCGATCTATCGCGACCTCGGCTTCCCCGAATTCCGGGTGAAGTTCTCCGACCGCCCCGAAACCCGCGCCGGCGATGACGCGACCTGGGACCGCGCCGAGGGCGCGCTGAAGGACGCCTGCCGCATCGCCGGCGTGGAATACGAACTCAACCCCGGCGAGGGCGCCTTCTACGGCCCGAAGCTGGAATTCGTCCTCCGCGACGCCATCGGCCGCGACTGGCAATGCGGCACGCTGCAGGTGGATTTCGTGCTGCCCGAGCGGCTGGACGCGCTCTACACCGCCGAGGATGGCGGCCGCAAACGCCCGGTCATGCTCCACCGCGCCATCCTGGGCAGCTTCGAGCGGTTCCTCGGCATGCTCATTGAACAATATGCCGGCCGCTTCCCGCTCTGGCTGGCGCCCCGCCAGGTTGTGGTGGCCTCCATTGTCGATGACGCGGCCGATTACGCGCGCGAGGTGGTGGCGGCACTCAACGCCGCAGGCATCCGCGCCGAGGCCGATATCCGCAACGAGAAGATCAACCGCAAGGTCGTCGATCACATCGAAACCCGCGTCCCGGTGCTGGCGGTGGTCGGCCGGCGCGAGGCCGAGGAGCGCACGCTCGTGCTCCGCAGGCTGCCCGGACGCGAGCAGGAAAGCCACAGCCTGGCCGAGGCGGTACGAATTCTGGCCGCTGAGGCTACTCCGCCCGACTTGTCAAGCACCAACCCCGTTGCAGTTGCCTGAGCGAATCGCCATAACTACGCCGTCACACCAACAGGAGAATCTCCCATACCTCGTAGTCCCATGCCTTCTGCGCCCCAACTGCCCAGCCGAGACGGTCCGCGCGTGAATGAAGATATCCGTGTGCCGCAGGTTCGCCTGATCGATCAGAATGGCGAAATGCTGGGCGTGATGACGTCGCGCGATGCGCTGTACCGGGCCTATTCGGTTGGCCTCGACCTGCTCGAGATCTCGCCCAACGCCGTGCCACCGGTCTGCAAGATCACCGACTACGGCAAGTTCAAGTACGAGCAGCAGAAGAAGGCCAACGAGGCCCGCAAGAAGCAGAAGGTCGTCGAAATCAAGGAAATCAAGGTTCGCCCGAACATTGATGACCACGACTACGATACCAAAATGAAGCAGATGAAGGGCTTCATTGCCGATGGCGACAAGGTGAAGGTCACACTGCGGTTCCGCGGCCGCGAAATGGCGCACCAGGAACTCGGCGTGAAGGTGCTGGAGCGGGTGAAGACCGAGTTGGCCGAACTGGCCAAGGTCGAGAGCATGCCGCGCCTGGAGAACCGTCAGATGATCATGGTGCTCGCACCAAAATGACCAGCCGGGCCACCTGGCCCAGCCGGACCACGACCATGGCGCGCTGCCGGTAGCGGCGCGCCAGCACCGCGCAGCGCCGCGGGTCGGCCGCCAGAAGCGCGTGCTCCTCCCACCAGTCCCGCCATCCACCCTGTCCCGGCGCGTAGCGCAGGCGCGGCTCCACGTGCCTGATCAGCGCGCGCATCCACCGCCTGTTCAGGCCCAGGGCATAGCGCCGGCTGCCTGGATTCCAGCCGGTGAGAAAGGCCCCCTCGCGGCTGCCCAATGCCGTCAGCACGGCGTCGATGGCCGCCGAGCGCCGGCCGATCCTGGCCACGGCGCCATCAGCCTCGTAGCGGGTCTCGCGATAGGCGCGGATCAGCAGGGGCGGCGTCATAGCGCGTAGAGCAGCCCCTTCAGATAGGCGCTTTCCGGCAACATCGGGTGAACCGGATGGTCCGCCCCCGCACCGCCCGAGAACAGAAGCCGCCCCTCCCGCCGCGCCCGATACAGGCCATGCGCCGTGGCGTCGATGAATTCGCCCGGGCTGACATGGTGCGAACAGCTGGCGATGAAGAGAAACCCGCCCGGATTGACCATCCCCGCGCAGAACCGCGCGAGTTGGGAATAGGCCCGAAGCGCATTGGGGTTGTCGCGCCGCACCTTGGCGAAGGCCGGCGGGTCGGCCACCACCACGTCGAAGCGCCGCCCCTCGCCATGCCAGGCCTCCAGCGTCGCCATGGCCTCGCCGCGATGCAGCGTGACCTGGCCCAGCCCATGCGCGGCGGCGGTGCGGCTTGCGAGGTCCAGCGCCGCCTCGCTGCGGTCCAGCAGGGTGACATGCGCCGCCCCGGCAGCGGCGGCGGCCAGGCCAAAGCCACCGGTGTGGCAGAAGGCGTCCAGCACCACAGCGCCGCCGCACAGCCCGGCCACCCGGGCGCGGTTCTCCCGCTGGTCATGGAACCACCCCGTCTTCTGGCCATTGAGCAGGTCGAGCGCAAAACGCAGCCGGCCCTCCTCCACGAAGGCGGTGGCGTCATCGCCCAGCAGCAGGCCGGTGAACTCCGCCAGCCCCTCCAGCTTGCGGACGGGGCTGTCATTGCGCGCGACCACGCTGCGCGGGCCGATCAGGCTTTGCAGCGCCGCCAAGATATACGGCGTCGCCCGCTCCATCCCCGCGGTATTGGCCTGCAACGCCAGCACATCGCCGAAGCGGTCGATCACCAGGCCCGGCAGCCCATCGGCCTCGGCATGCACAAGGCGGTAATGCGGCTTGGCGAAGAGTTTTTGCCGCAAGGCAAGGGCCAGGCCGATGCGGGCCTCGAACCATGCGGCATCGGGCTGTGCTCCGGGGTTGCGATCGAGCAGGCGGGCAGCCATCAGGCTGTGCGGGTTGAAATGCCAGACACCGCGCCGCGCGCCATCATCGCCTTCGATCCGCACGGCGGTGCCGGGCGGCATGCTGCGCACGACGTGGTTCATCGCCACCTCGTTGGAGAAAATCCAGGGATGGCCGGTCTTGGCGCGGGCGTCGCGGCCGGGCAGCAATGTGACGGTGGGGAGCATCGGGGAAGATCAGCCTTATGACGGGTGGCATCGCGCAGCGATCCCCCGTCATGGGATAAGCTGATCGTGCAAGGGCGAATAGGGCGGAGCCCTATCCACGCGATGCCAGCACCACGCCAGCCAGGGTCAGCAATAGCGCCGCCGTTTCCCGCGGGCCGAAGGGCTCGGCCAGGAACATTGCCGCCCCCGCCACGCCCACCATCGGCGCCAGCAGCATGGCCACGGTTGCGAAGGTGGCGGGCACCCGCTTGATCGCCTCGAACCAGGTGAGGTAGGCGAGGCCGAGCGGGATCACCGTCATCCAGCCCATGAAGAACCAGCCCTGGTTCGACAGCACGTCGAAGCGCCAGGTCTCGAATGCCAAACCAAGCAGCAGCAGCGGCAGGCTGCCCAGGCCCACCTGCCATGCGACGGTGGCGACCGGCGGCATGGCCAGCAGGTATCGCTTGCTCAGCACGGTGCCCAGCGCGAAGAGCAGGGGTGCCGCGGTCATGAGCGCATAGCCCGGCAGTTTTTCGAAGCCCAGATCCAGCCCCTGCCCGCCGAACAACAGCATGACGCCACTGAGCGACAGGCCCAGCGCCACAAGCCGGCGCGGGGTCGGCCGTTCGCCCAGCACTGGCCACGCGAAGATCGCGGTCCAGACCGGAACGGTATAGGCGACGATCGCGGCCTCGGCCGCGCCCAGCCAGGTCAGGCCATAGGTGGCAAGGCCCATCCAGGCCGTGACGTTCAGCGCGGCCGCCAGCAGCAGCCGCGGCCACATCCCCGACGGCACCCGGAGCGAGACGCCAAAGGCCAGCGCGCCGAGCGCGAAGCCCAGGCCAGCCGTCACCCCGGCCATGCCGCGCGCCTGCAGCGGTGCCACCTCGGTGAGAAGGAGCTTCAGCATGGGCCAATTGCTGCCCCAGCCGCAGGCCGTGGCCACCAGCAGCAGGATTCCGGCGGCGCCTACGCGCTGAGAAGGTGGCATTCGGCGCCGTCCACCAGGGGCGGCGTCTCGACCGAGCAACGGGCGATGGCGACGGGGCAGCGGGGGTGAAAGCGGCAGCCCGGCGGGATATTCGCGGGGTCGGGCAGCACGTCGCCCAGGCCCACATCGGGCACGCCCAGGCCCGGCTCGGGCGTCAGCACCGAGGCCAGCAGGGCGCGGGTATAGGGGTGGCGCGGGGCGGCGAAGAGCGCCTGCGCCCCCGCCTCCTCCACGATGCGGCCGAGATACATCACCGCGACAGTGTCGGCGATGTGCTCCACCACCGCCAGATTGTGGCTGATGAAGAGGGTGGTGAGGTTGAGGCTGCGGCGCAGCTCGGCCAGCAGGTTGAGGATCTGCGATTGCACCGAGACATCGAGTGCGGAGGTCGGCTCGTCGCAAAGCAGGATGCGGGGCCGGAGCACCAGCGCGCGGGCGATGGCGATGCGCTGGCGCTGCCCGCCGGAGAGCTGGGCGGGGTAGCGCCCGGCCATATCGGGCGCGATGCCGACCTGTTCGAGCATCTCGGCGACGCGGGTGCGGATCTCGCCCGTGGCGATGCCCTGCGCCACCAGCGGCATGGCGACGATATCGCCGATCCGCCGGCGCGGGTTGAGCGAGGAGAAGGGGTCCTGGAAGACCGGCTGGATGAGGCGGGCGCGGGCGCGGCGGTCCAGGCGCAGGAGGTTCTGCCCCTCCACCAGCACCTCGCCCGCCGAAGGCGGCAGCAGGCCGAGGATGAGCCGGGCGAGGGTGGATTTGCCGCAGCCGCTCTCACCCACAATGCCCAGCGTGGCGCCGGTGGGGATGGACAGCGTCACCCCATCCACCGCCCGCACCTGCTTCACCGTACCGAAAAGACCCTGCTTCACCCGAAAATGCTTTTGCAGATTGCGGATTTCGATGGCTGGAGTGTTGCTGCCCGGCCGATTCAGCTCTCCGCGCCTGTCGGCGCTGCGAGCATCGGACGGGGGTGTGCTGCCCGGCCGATTCAGCTCTTCGCGCCCGTCGGCGCTGCGACCATCGGACGGGGTCATGCATCCACCACGCAGCGGTAATGATGCGGGCTGCCGCGCATCGGCACTGGCGCCGCGCATTCCGCCCGTGCCAGGGAACAGCGCGAGCGGAAGCCGCAGCCGGCAAACTCGGGCGTCAGCTTGGGCACCATGCCGGGAATGCTGCCCAGCGGCGCGCCAGGCGCCACCTTGCCCGGAATCGGCAGGCAATCCAGCAGCCCGCGGGTATAGGGGTGGCGCGGTGCCGCGAAGAGGTCGGCGGTTGCCGCATTTTCCACCACCTCGCCGGCATACATGACCGAGACCTGGTGGGCGACGCGCGCGACCACGCCGAGATCATGCGTGATCAGCAGGAGCGCGAGGCCGAGATCGGCCTGCAACTGCGCCAGGAGCCTCAGAATCTGCGCCTGGATGGTGACGTCGAGTGCCGTGGTAGGCTCATCGGCGATGAGCAGTTCAGGGTCGTTCATCAGTGCCATGGCGATCATCACCCGCTGGCGCAGCCCGCCCGAAAGCTGATGCGGGAATTGCCCGAGCCGCATGCCGGGTGCCGTGATGCCCACGCGTCCCAGAAGCTCCGCCGCCCGGTCCAGCGCCGCCTGCTTCGTGCCGCCGAGATGGCGGGTGCGCACCTCGGCCATTTGCGAACCCACGGTATAGGCGGGGTTCAGGCTGGTCATCGGCTCCTGGAAGATCATCGCGATGCGATGGCCGCGCAGGCGGGACATCTCTCGTTCCGACAGCCGGGAGATATCCTTGCCGTCAAACTCCATCCTGCGCGCCCGCCGCGTGGCACCCCGCGCCAGCAGCCCCATGATGGCCAGCGAGGTGACGGATTTGCCGCAGCCGCTCTCGCCCACGATGCAATGCGTCTCGCCTCGGGCGACGGAGAAGCTTGCGCCACGCACCGCGGCGGTGCGGCCGAAGGTGACCTCCAGCCCCTCGATCTCAAGAAGGCTCACGACGGCGCCGCCCCAAAAAGGTCCCGCAACCCATCGCCCAGCAGGTTGATGGCCAGCACCAGGGTGAAGAGCGCGATGCCGGGGATCCAGATCACCCAGGCGGAGAAGAACATGAAGTCCCGCCCCTCGGCGATCATCAGCCCCCAGCTCGGCAGCGGCGGTGGCACGCCCAGGCCTAGGAAGGAGAGGGCGGCTTCCAGCAGGATGGCCAGCGCCATCTCGAGCGTGCCGACCACCGCGAGATGCGTCATGATATTGGGCAGCACCTCGGAGATCAGGATGCGCGGCGTGGAACTGCCGGCGGCCCAGGCGGCGGCGACATAATCGAGGTTGCGCACCTGCATGGTGGTGGAGCGCGCGACCACCGCGAAGCGGTCCCACAGCAAAAGCCCCAGCACCGCCACCACCAGCGTGGTGGAGGAGCCCAGCAGCCCGACCACGGCCAGCGCCACCAGCACGACGGGAATCGACAGTCGGCAGGTGATCAGGAACAGCACCACATCATCGACCCGCCCGCCGAAGAATCCGCCCAACACGCCCAGCGTGATGCCGATGGCGCCGGAGACCACCACCACCATCGCGCCAATGATGAGCGAGACCCGCGCGCCGAATATCAGCCGCGAAAGATAGTCGCGGCCGAGCTGGTCGGTGCCCAGCAGGTGTTCGGGCAGGCTGCCCTCCATCCAGAACGGCACCGCCAGGCGGCGAGTGAGGTCCTGGGCGTAGGGGTCATGCGGCGCCAGCCACGGTGCGAACAACGCGGCGAGCGTGACAAGGGCGAGTATGGCGCCGCCGATCCAGATGCCGGCCCTCTTCATTGGCAGCGCCTCATCCGCGCAGCCTCGGGTCCAGCACCGCGTTGAAGAGATCGGCCAGCAGGGTCAGCACCACGTAGATGACTGCCAGCACCAGCACCACCGCCTGCACCACCGGAAAATCATTCTTGGTGATGCTCTCCCAGGCCAGAAAGCCCACGCCATGCAGTGCGAAGACCGTCTCGATGACGATGGACCCGCCCAGCATGAAGCCCAGCTGCACCGAGGCGATGGAGACCACCGGCAGCGCCGCGTTGCGCAGCGCATGCTTGAACAGGATGGAAAAGCGCGACAGCCCCTTGGCGCGCGCGGTGCGGATATAGTCGCTGGCCAGCGACTGGATCATCCCCGAGCGGGTGAGCCGTGTGAGCGCGGGGATGGCCGAGAAGGCCAGCACCGTGCCCGGCATGATGTAATGCTCCCAGGACCCGGTGCCGCTCACCGGCAGCCAGCCGAGTTGCAGCCCGAAGAAGATCATCATGATCAGCGCCAGCCAGAAACTCGGCATCGCCTGGCCGATCATGGCGAAGAGTTGCACCAGGCGGTCCACCCAGGAGCCCTCCCGCACCGCGGCCAGGATGCCGAGCGGGATGGAGACGGTGAGCGCGATGCCAAGTCCCACCAGGCCCAGGGTGAGGGTGATGGGCATGCGCTCGAAGATCAGCGTGGAGACGCGGGCCTTGAAGAAGAAGCTCTCGCCGAAATCACCCACCGCGGCGCGGCCGACCCAGGCCAGGAATTGTTCGGGCAGCGGTCGGTCCAACCCATAGGCGGCGCGGATGATCGCGACATCGGCATCGGTCGCCGAAGGCCCGGCGATGGAAATCGCGAGGTCGCCGGAAAGCCGGGTGAGCGTGAAGGCCAGTGTCAGCACGGTGAGTGCGACGCAGGCCGCCAGGATCAGGCGGCGGAGGAGGAAGGAAGCCATTGCTGCAACCCTAGAAGGCCGCATCGTGACTTGGAACCGGGTGCACGGCGGAATTCGACGCGGCTGGCGCGGCTCTGCCCGTGCGCGGAGCAATCCCGGCATGGGGTTGCCGCGCGCGCGCGCCTGCCGGATATGACGGGCAGGGAGTGCCAGGCCTTTGATCTTCGCCAGTTTTGAATTCCTGTTCCTGTTCCTGCCGGTGTTCTTCGCCGTCTATTTCCTCACGCCCTTCGCCTGGCGGAACTGGCCGATCCTGATCCTGTCCTGGGCCTTCTATGCCTGGTGGCGGGTGGATTTCCTGGCTCTGCTGGCCGCCGTGACGATCTTCACCTTCCTCGTCGCCCTGCGCCTGAATGCGGCAGAGGGACGGGCGCGCGGCGGCTGGCTGGCCTTCGGGCTGATCGGCAATCTCGGCGTGCTGGCCTATTTCAAATACGCCAATTTCGGCGTGGCCAGCCTGAACGCCGCCATGGCGATGGCGGGCTTCGCCACCCTGCCCTGGACCGAGATTCTGCTGCCCATCGGCCTGTCATTTTATGTCCTGCAGTCGGTCTCCTACCTCATCGACGTCTTTCGCCGCGACGTGCCGGTGGCGCGCAACTTCATCAACTACGCCGCCTACAAGGCGATCTTCTCGCAGCTCATCGCCGGCCCCATCGTGCGCTATGCCGAGATCGAGCTGGAGCTGAAGCGGCGCGAGCATTCACTGCAGATGTTCGGTGCCGGCGCCCGGCGCTTCATGATCGGCTTCGCGATGAAGGTGGTGATCGCCGATACGCTGGCACCCCTGGTCGATGCCGCCTATGCCCTGCCCTCGCCCAGTGCTGCCGATGCCTGGATCGCGGCACTGGCCTATACCTTCCAGCTCTTCTTCGATTTCGCAGGCTATTCCGCCATGGCGATCGGCCTTGCGCTGATGATCGGCTTCCATTTCCCGGAGAATTTCTCGGCGCCCTATCTCGCCGGTTCGATCCAGGAGTTCTGGCAGCGCTGGCACATGACCTTGAGCCGCTTCCTGCGCGACTACCTCTACATCTCGCTGGGCGGCAATCGGCGCGGCGCCTTTCGCACCTATCTCAACCTGCTGGCGACCATGGTGATCGGCGGCTTCTGGCACGGCGCGAACTGGACGTTTCTGGCCTGGGGGTTTTGGCATGGCGGGCTCTTGGCGCTGCACCGCTTCTGGCGCGCCTCGGGCGGTGGCCCCCTGCCCTATGCGCTGGGCCTGCCCGTCACCTTCCTTTGCGTCGTGCTGGGCTGGGTGGTGTTCCGCGCGCATGACGTCACCGAGGCTTGGCGAATCTACACCGCCATGGCGGGCGTTCATGGCTGGGGGCTGAGCGATGGCCTGGCCTGGCAGATCCTGCCCGAGCAATGGTGGGTAATGGGCCTCGCCGCCCTGCTCTGCGCCCTGCCCGCACTTGGCAGCTGGCTGCCCTGGCAGCGCGACCCGCAGGCGATCCGCGGGGTCTGGCGGCTGGGCTGGCAGGCCGGCCCGTCGCTCGCTTTCCTGCTGGCGGTGGTGCTGCTCTACAGCCGCGCCGCCGTGCCCTTCCTGTATTTCCAGTTCTGAGGCGCGCATGGCTTTCCTCGACATCGCAAGGGCGGGCGGCAGGCGGGCGGCGACGGCGCAGGGAGTCTTCGCCCTGGCCTGGCTCGCCTTCGGCGCCTGGCAGGGTGTGGCGGCGCTGCGCAGCCCGGCGGCCGAGGCGCGCCTTGCCCCCACGCTGAATGCCGAGGCTTTCTGGGCCGGGCGCACTGCCGGCGCGGTGAACCACGTGATGGCGCATGACCTGCCGATCGACCCGGTGCTGCGCGGCGCGGGCGGGCTGCTGCGCTGGGGCGTCTTTGGCTCGGGCGGGCCGCAGGCGCGGGTGGGCTGCGATGGCTGGCTCTACCTCACCGAGGAATTGCGCCACTGGGAGGGGGCCGAGGCCGCCATGGCCGAACGCGCCCAGGGTCTGGCGCGCCTGCAGCGCGCGCTGGCGGCGCGCGGCATCACCCTGCTCATTGCCGTGACGCCCGACAAGGCACGCATCCACCCCGAACAGCTCTGCAGCGCGCCGCTGACCGCGCAGGCGCGGGCGCGCCATGGCCGCTTCATCACACTTCTGGATGCCGCCGGCGCGCGGCGGGTGGAAATCCTGGCGCCGCTGCTGGCGGCCCGGGCCGAGGGCGATCTCTGGCTGCGCACCGACACCCATTGGAACCAGCGCGGCGCTGCGCTGGTGGCCGGGCTGCTCGCCCAGGCCGCGCGCGATTTGCCGCTGGAACGGCCGAACAATTTCACCACCCTGCGCAGCCGCCCAAGCCCCGTTGCCGGCGACCTGCTGCGCATCATGAACCTCGACATGCTGCCCGACCCGTGGCGCCCGGCGCCGGACATGATAGCCGCGGCGCGGACCAGCGCGCCGGAAGCGACCGGCGGGCTGCTCGACGAGGCGGCGGCGCCCGAGGTCGTGCTGCTGGGGTCCAGCTATTCCGTGAACGGCAATTTCCACGGCGCGCTGCAGCAGGGGCTGGGCGCACCGGTGGCGAATTTCGCCCAGGCCGGCGGCGGCTTCGCCGGCAGCGCGCTGCGGTATTTCGCCAGCCCGGCGTGGCGCGAAAATCCGCCCAAGCTCATCATCTGGGAGGTGTTGGAACGCGCCCTGCCTCAGCCGGTCTCGGACGAGGAGCGGCGCCTGCTCGGTAGCGCGCCCTAACAGATCGCGGAAAAGCGGGAGAGGTCGGCCTGGCGGTGCCTTTCCGCGCAGGGTTCGTTTGTGCCCTGCCGGTATGCGACAGTATTCTGTCGGCGGGCCGGTTTTTTATGCGAGACAATGCGCTCGCCAATCCTCGACCGCCAGCCTTTCCGCAACCTGCTAAGCCCGCGTCAGCCAGCTCTTTGCAATCCGGCAGGCCACGGTGAAGGCGGGGTTGAAGACATTGCCGACATCATAGCGCACCACCTGCCCCATCAGGTGGCTGGCTGCCCTTTGGTCCAGGCCGTAATCCTCCCCCAGCCAGCGCATCATCTCGGTGGTGGCGTGCTGCAGCGCCTGATCCAGCGGCCGGGCATTGCCCACGGTGAAGATGTCGTCCTCGGTCTCGCCGCGCGGCCAGGTGATGCGGCGCTTGAGCACCCGGAAGCTCACCTGCATCTCGAAGGAGGTCTCGATGCCGGTGCCGGTGATCTCGCCATCGCCCTGACAGGCATGGCCGTCGCCGAGATAGAACAATGCGCCCGGCACGGCCACCGGGAACCACGCCGTCGTGCCAGGCGCGAAGAGCCGGTAATCCATGTTGCCGCCATTGCGCGCGCTGGTCGCGGTGGAAAGCGCCTCGCCGCCCGCCGGTGCCACGCCAAAGCAGCCGATCATCGGCGCGATCGGCGGCGCGAAGCCTTCCAGGGCGGGCGGCGGCGCGTCCAGCCGCACCGTGCCGGCATTGTTGTCGATCCGCCACACCGCGCGCTCCACCGCCGGCCTTGTCTGCACCGCATCGGGGTCCAGCACGGTCAGCGCCAGGGGCGAATAGGTCCAGCCCGTGGCCCGGCTGGGCGTCAGCCGCTCGATCCGCACGGCGAGCGTGTCGCCGGGCTCCGCCCCCTCGATGAAGAAGGGCCCGGTCATCGGGTTGGGGCGGCTGGCCACCGCCACCTCGCGGGCATCGAGGCCCGAGGCATCGACGGTGTCGGTGATCACGGTGTCGCCATCGGCCACGCGCAGGCACGGTTCGGCCGTGCCTATCACATTGTGGTAGCGGGTGGGGGTGAAACGGTGGGTCGCCATCGGGTTCTCCGGAACTTCGCCGGGCGATCAACCCATGGGCCGGGGCGAATGGCAATCGGCCTTCCTGCTTTCATTTGCCTGGCCGCGGGATCGGCCATAGCCTCGTGCCGTCCGGCAGACCATCACGCCGGTTTGGCAGTCGGGGCCAACCCGACGCTTCTTGGGGAGTGTGTGTCCATGACACGAAGGTCGTTCAATCTTGGCTTGTCCGCGCTGCTGCTTGGCGGCGCTGGCCTCGGCCGCGCCATCGCCCAGCCCGCCGGCTGGACCGCGCTGTTCAACGGGCGCGATTTCGAGGGCTTCGATCGTGTCGGAAATGCCAATTGGCGCGTCGAGGATGGCGCGCTGGTGGCCGACCGCGGCAATGGCTTCCTGGTCACGCGCGCGAACTTCGCCAATTTCGAGTTCCGTACCGAAGTCTGGGTGGATACCGCCACCAACAGCGGCATCTTCATCCGCGCGACCGACCCGGCAACGATCAATTCGGTCAATGCCTATGAAGTCAATCTTTGGGATGAGCGGCCGGTGCAGCGCTTTGGCACCGGCGCCATTGTCGATCTGGCGGGGGTGGACCCCATGCCGCGGGCAGGCGGCCGCTGGAACACGCTGGAAATCACCGCGCGTGGCGACAGTTTCACCGTGGTGCTGAATGGCCAGAAGACGGTGGATGGCGCGCGCGATGGCAAGCACGCGACGGGGCGCATCGCGCTGCAGCACGGCGATGGCATTCGCGACGCGGCGGGCGTGGTCAATGACCGCGGCGTGGTGCGCTTCCGCAAGGTCGAATTGCGGGCGCTATAGGCCGCCGCCCGAGCATGACCCGTTGCGGTGGAAGCACCGCAACGGCCAATCATGCGCTCGATAAAGGCCAGGCCGGGGAGGGCAGGCCCTCCCCGGAAGCAGGCTCAACCGGCCAGGTCGAAGCGGTCCAGTTCCATCACCTTGGTCCATGCCGCCACGAAGTCCTGCACGAACTTCGCCCCGGAGCCGGCTACGGCATAGACCTCGGCCAGCGCGCGCAGCTGCGAGTTGGAGCCGAAGACGAGGTCGACCCGCGTGCCGGTCCATTTGAGTGCGCCCGTGCTGGCGTCGCGCCCCTCGAAGACCTCCGCCTTCTCGGACACCGGCACCCACTTCGTGCCCATGTCCAGCAGATTGACGAAGAAGTCGTTGGTCAACACGCCCGGGGTCGCGGTGAGGACGCCGTGGCGGGATTGGCCGACATTGCCGTCGAGTGCACGCATGCCGCCCACCAGCACCGTCATCTCGGGCGCGGTCAGCGTCATGAGCTGGGCGCGGTCGACGAGCAATTCCTCGGCCGATAGCGCGTAATTGGATTTGAGGTAGTTGCGGAAGCCATCGGCAGTGGGCTCCAGCACGGCGAAGGAGTGGACATCGGTCTGCTCCTGCGTCGCATCGGTGCGGCCGGGGGTGAAGGGCACGCTCACCGCATGGCCCCCGGCGGCCGCCGCCTTCTCGATGGCGGCACAACCGCCCAGCACGATCAGGTCGGCCATCGAGACCTGCATGCCGCCGGCATGGGAAGCGTTGAAACCCGACTGGATGGCGGTGAGCTTGCCCAGCACCATCGCAAGCTGGGCCGGCTGGTTCGCCTCCCAATCCTTCTGCGGCGCGAGGCGGATGCGCGCGCCATTGGCGCCGCCGCGGCGGTCGGAACCGCGGAAGGTGGCGGCCGAGGCCCAGGCGGTGGCCACCAGTTCGGACACGGTGAGGCCCGAGGCCAGGATCTGGCCCTTCAACGCCGCGATCTCGGCAGCCCCGATCAGCGGCGCTTTGACTGCCGGCACCGGGTCCTGCCACAGCAGTTCCTCGGCCGGCACGAGGGGGCCGAGGCAACGGGCGCGCGGGCCCATGTCGCGGCTCATCAGCTTGTACCAGGCGCGGCCAAAGGCATCGGCGAAGGCGGCCGGGTTCTCTCGGTAGCGCTTGGAGATCGGCGCGTAGATCGGGTCGAGCTTCAGCGCCATGTCAGCCGTGGTCATGATGGGCGCGTGGCGCTTGGTGGGGTCATGCGCGTCGGGCACGGCATCGGCCAGCGCGCCATTGGCCGGGATCCATTGCCAGGCGCCGGCCGGGCTTTTGGTCAGCTCCCAATCATGGTCGAGCAGGTTCTCCAGGTAGTTGTTGTCCCACTTCGTGGGGTCGGTGGTCCAGGCGCCCTCGATGCCCGAGGTGATGGCATGCCCGCCCACGCCGGAGCCAAAGCTGTTCTTCCAGCCCAGGCCCTGCAGCTCGATCGGCGCTGCCTCGGGCTCCCGCCCGACATTGGATTCGGGGCCGGCGCCATGGCATTTGCCAAAGGTGTGGCCGCCGGCGACGAGGGCGACCGTCTCCTCGTCATTCATCGCCATGCGGGCGAAGGTCTCGCGGATGTCGCGGCCGGAGGCGACGGGGTCGGGCGTGCCATTGGGGCCCTGCGGATTGACGTAAATGAGGCCCATCTGCACGGCGCCCAGCGGGTCATCGAGCTGGCGGTCACCGGTGTAGCGCTCATCGCCCAGCCAGGTCGCCTCGGCGCCCCAATAGATGTCCTCCTCGGGCTCCCAGACATCGACGCGGCCGCCGGCGAAGCCGAAGGGCTTGAAGCCCATGGATTCCATGGCGCAATCGCCGGCCAGCACCATCAGGTCGGCCCAGGAAATGGCGTTGCCGTATTTCTGCTTGATCGGCCAGAGCAGCCGGCGCGCCTTGTCGAGGTTGCCATTGTCGGGCCAGGAATTCAGCGGCGCGAAGCGTTGGGTGCCGGAGGAGGCGCCGCCGCGGCCATCGGCGATGCGGTAAGTGCCGGCGCTGTGCCAGGCCATGCGGATGAAGAGCGGACCGTAATGGCCGTAATCCGCTGGCCACCAGGGCTGGCTGTCAGTCATCAGCGCGAAGAGATCATTCTTCACCGCCTGAAGGTCGAGCGACTTGAAGGCCTCGGCGTAGCTGAAACCGGGCCCCATCGGGTTGGTCAGCGATGAATGCTGGCTGAGGATGCGCAGGTTGAGCTGGTTGGGCCACCAATCCTTGTTGGAGCGGCCGCCGAAGGTCGCGTGCTTGGGCGCACCATGCATCACCGGGCACTTGCCGGCGCTCTGGCCACTGTTTCCGTCCATGTTTCTCTCCACTTGTTGTCGTATGGGTTGGATCGCCCCTTGCAGACCATAGCCGCCCCTTTGGGGCAGGCGCTTTGGGGGCAATGTGATGAATGCGTGTCATAGGCCGCCGAGACGGGCGCCGCGGTATGCGGCGGTCGCGCAGGGCTGTCCGGGTCGGGCTTCTTGTCTGCCGCTGCTCCCTTGGCTGGCTTGTCCCGGGGAAAGGCTAGCGGCATCGGCGGGATAAAAGAAAGCCCTGAATGCGCCGCTGAATTATAGGCTTACCCTATAAACATGGCTTACATCACCGCATGAACCTCCGCGACCTCCGCTACCTCCTGGCCCTGGCCGAGCACCGTCAATTCGGCCGCGCCGCGGAGGCGCTGGGCGTCAGCCAGCCCACGCTCTCGGTGCAGATCCGCAAGCTGGAAGAACTGCTCGACATCACGCTGTTCGAGCGCAGCGGCAAGCTGGTGGCGCCCACCGCGGCCTGCGAGAGGCTGCTGCGCCATGTCCAGGGCGCGGTGGCGGAGGCGGATGCCATCCTGGCCGTGGCGCGCGACATGCGCGACCCGCTGGCCGGCCGCTTCCGGCTCGGCATCATTCCCACCCTGGCGCCCTATCTGCTGCCGCTGGTCTTCGGCCCGCTGCGCGCGGCGCTGCCCAGGCTGGAGCTGGAACCCTGGGAGGACCAGACGGCGGCGCTGCTCGAGCGGCTGCGCGGGCATGAGCTGGATGCCGCCATTCTGGCGACCGATGCGGAACAACCCGACCTGATCAGCCAGCCACTCTTCGCCGAGCCCTTCCTGGCCGCCCTGCCCCCCGAACACCCCCTGGCCGGGCGCACGGAAGTGGCGGAGGCGGAACTGGCCGGCGATATCCTGGTGCTGGCGGATGGGCATTGCCTGCGCGAGCAGGCGCTGGAGGCCTGCGGTCACAGCGGCGCGCTGGGCGGGGTGCTGCGCGCCTCGAGCCTGGCGACACTGCTGAACATGGTGGCGGCGGGCTATGGCACGACGCTGGTGCCGGGGCTGGCGGCCGGGGCGGCCCGGGATGCCGGGATCGTGCTGGTGCCGCTTGCGCTGCGGACCGGGCGGGTGCTGCGGATCACCTGGCGGGCGCGTTACCCCAGGCGGGCGGCGGTGGAGGCGGTGGCGAAGGTCATTGCCACCCGCCTGCGCGGCTTTGCAGAGGCGGCCGCGACCGGCGGGGTTTAGGACGCGCGCTGGCGGCGCTGTTCAGATAACCCTGCGGATCGGGGCGCCGGCTGCGCCGTTCTGATCGCCCGGCGAGAGGGCGGCGCGGGGGGCTACCGATGGTTCCCATACGATCCGGATCGCGCCGCCTGGAGATGCGCTGACCAGAGCTCGCGCAGGCATCGCGACCGCCCAGCGCGAGCAAGGCAAGATCTGGGGACGATACCGGCTCGTGGGCTGGCCGCATGAGCGCGAGCAGATTTCGCCACGTGACAATCAGTGCGAGTGTTATCTGCCCTCGCGTTGCAACTGCAGGGCGATTGAATCGCCGATATCAGTCGCCGGACGTTTAGTAAAAATCGATCGCACCGCCCCAAAGCCCGCGCGCAATCGTTTTTCAATCCCAAAATAGGAATTTATACAACTTATGTCTCATTTCTGATTTTAATTTCAGATTCAGGATTGCTTTTCCACCTCGCCTTTCGATAAATACGATCAATTCTCGATGATAATCCGTTTTTTGAGACGACCAGCGCCCTCCGAGGATCGAAAGGCAGACCCCCAATGACCGCGACCCCCATCGTGACGATCACTCCCGCCGCACAAGCCGCCTTCATCGGCACACAACAGACCGTCAACCTGTCCTTCAGCAATGGCGGCGCCCCCGGCGAAACTGGTTACGCGCCCTATATCGACGTGATCCTGCCGATCAACGGCGCGGACGGCGTGCCAAATGGCGAGATCAATGACGGCGTGACGCTGGACAGCGCGACCTATCTCGGCCGCCCCGTCGTCGCCACGCCCTACGTCTTCACCGGCGCCGCGGGAACCGTGGTGCAGATCGACCATCCCTTCGCCAAGAACAGCCTCGGCAACCCCATCAAGGTGAGCGGAACCGTCGGTGACACGTTGCTGGTCATCACCCTGCCCTTCGGCAGCTTCACCACCGAACAGACGCCCGCCGACGTGGTGCTCAAGCTCAACCTCTCCAACCTCGCCGATGTCGGCACGCCGCTGCCGATCAAGGCCACCGCCGGCTTCGCCTTCGGCGCCGACGAGTTCAACAACCCCGGCGCCGACGCGCCGATCCGCGGCGCCACCTCCAGCGCCGACATCAACCCTACCGTCGCCATCCTCCACAAGGACTACGAGGGCCCGGAGCAGGAGACCGCGACCGGCCCGTCCTATCCGCGGGTGTGGAAGGTGGTCGGTGAATTCGCCCCCGGCCAGCCCTTCACCAAGGTCAAGCTGGTCGATGACGTGCCGGACGGCATCAAGATTCTCGGCGCCCATCTGGAGGTGAACGGCGTCACCGTCGTCCCCGCCGCCCCCATCACCATCATCCGCAACGCCGATGGCACGCAGACCGTCACCGGCGAATTCGCCGGCACGATCACCGGCGGCACCGATGTGCCCAAGCTGGTGATCGACTTCTATGTCGATGAGTTCCTGTGGAAGGACGGCACCCCGGTGCTGGGCCAGGCCAGCGGCAGCTTCCGCGACATGAACAACAACGCCAAACTCGAGGCGCAGTGGAAGCCGATCGACGGCCGCGACGCCGCGACCACGATCACCATCGACCCCGCCGGCTTCGAGAACATCGTCACCGCCAAATCCGTCGCCGTTCAGAAGGGCGTGGCGCTGGTCAATGGCGATGCCGACGGCAACGGCGTGCCCGACTGGCAGCCCGGCGGCACGCTGAAATACACGCTGGACGGCCAGGTCTCGAACTACTTCGAGATGAAGGAGCTGGTGTTCAAGGATACGTTGGGCGACGGGCAGACATTCAAGCCCGGCTTCAAGCCGCAGGTGGTGATCAGTGAGGGCGGCCAGCCCATCTATTCCGGCGATGTGCTCTACACGCTCAGCCCGAAGGACGCGCAGGGCAAGACCTATGTCGAGTTCGACGTGGCCGGCACGCTGGTCAAGGCGAAGAACGACGGCACGTTGCTGGTCCCGGGTTCGGACGCGGTGCTGGATGGCAATGGCGGTGGCCTGACCGGCAACCCGCACGCCAGCAACTACAATCAGGCGACCGCGGTCGTCACCTTCCAGACCACGCTGGACAAGAACTGGACCAACCCCGCCACCAGCGACAACATGGTCGACCAGGGCGATCCGGTGGGCAACACCGTGCTGTTCGGCGGGAAGGTCGATTTCAGCAGCCAGTACATCCAGGACAATTCCGCCGCCGGCGTGAGCCTGCCGGTCAGCGCGGTCGACAAGTCGATCTACGCCATCAACAACGACATCGCGCTGGGCAGCACCATCCTGACGCCAGCGCCGAAGATCCAGTCCGGCGACCTCATCACCTATCGCCTGACGCTCGACATGCCGCTGACCTCGGCGCACCAGGTCAAGCTCACCGATTTCATGCCGCTGCCGGTGCTCAAGGCGCTCGACCTCGACGCCAATGGCAGCCCCGACGGCATGATGATGGCCAAGGGCGCGGACGGTATGATCCCGCTGGTCGGCCAGTGGAGCTTCGGCCCGACCAACACGCTCACGGCCACCAACGGCACCACCTTCACCGACCCCAGCATCATGCGCTCGGGCGCCGGCAATTCGCTGGTGTTCAATTTCGGCGACATCACCAACCCGAACTACCCCACGACGCATATCGACCTGCTGTTCACCGTGCGGGTGAATGACGCGGCCTTCGGCGATGGGCTGCTGCTGACCAACCAGGTCACCTCCTCGGAGACCAACAGCTTCGGCAAGGAGTTCCAGGACAACGAGATCGTCCAGTTCGTCCTGGGCGAGCCGCGCATCAAGATCACCAAGGGCGTGGTGGCGGAGGACAACACCGCCTCGGGCTATTTCGACGCGACCACCGGTCCCGCCGGCGTGACCTGGAACGCGCCGGGCTCCCTGACCCCCTTCACCGGCATCATCACCAGCGCCGGCCTGGCCACCACACCGGTCAACGCCAACCTGTTCCAGGCCGATGCCAATGACACAGTGAAGTTCGCTGTGGTGCTGGAGAATGTCGGCTCCGGCCCGCGCGGCGCCTTCGACCTGCTGATCAAGGACACCATCCCCACCGGCTTCACCCTGGGTGCTGTGCCGCTGAACCTGAAGGTGACGGATGGCACCGGTGCGATCCTTGCCTATACCGGCGCCCCGGCCGACCTCTTCAACGGCGGCATCGAGCTGGTGGACCCTGGCCTGCATCAGGGCGCCGTCGGCGCCTACAACGCGTTCACGGGCAAGAACATCGTCGTCGTCACCTACGACCTGAAGCTGGACAGCAACGTCCAGTCCTACGCCCGGCTGACCAACACCGCGACCACGGCACAGTACAAGGCGGTGGATGGCGGCATGACCAATTTCGCCAGCATCGACAACCTGCCCGACAGCGATACCGCCTTCGTCGAGATCACGCCGAAGATCGGCAAGATCGTCATCGCCACCTCGAACAGCGACACGGGGACCTCCGAGGGCGACGGCTCCCTGCCCGATGTCGCCATCGGCGAGCTGATCACCTGGCGCGTCACCGTCGTGGTGCCCGAGGGCCAGACCAAGAACCTCATCCTGAAGGACATCCTGCCCGGCGGCCTGGGTGCCGCCAGCTTCGACAAATTTGAGCTGGTCAGCGCCACCGTCGCCACCGTGGGCAGCAATATCGTCGGCCCCGGCGTCGCCGCTGGCAGCATCGGCGTCATCAGCAACAGCAACCCCGGTTCTGACAGCATCAACGACACCGTCACCTTCAACCTGGGCAACGTCACCAACGCGCCCGACAACGCCGAGACGGCTGCTGACTACGTCACTTTCGACGTTGTGGCCCGTGTCCTCGACGTGACCGGCAATGACCGCCGGGATGTCGAGACCAACAAGGCCATCATCAGCGCGACCGCGCCTGATGGCAGCACCAAGACCACCGAGGTCACCAGCTCGGTCGAGATCGTCGAGCCGGTGCTGGCCATCAAGAAGGTCGTCAGTCCCACCACCGTCGATGCCGACGACACCTTCACCTATACGGTGACCCTGACCAATACCTCCGGCAGTTTCCGCGCGCCGGCCTATGACATCTCGATCGATGACCTTCTGACTCAGCTCGCTCCGAACAACGTGTTGGGGCCGAATGCGAAATTCCTGCCCGGCACGGTCGCCATCACCGCCTCCCCGACGGGCTCTGGTGCGGCCATCGTGACCGGCAACGGCGCGTCCGACGGCACCGTGAAGGTCACGGCCGACAAGCTGCTCGAAGGCCAGTCCATTACGCTCACCTTCCAGGCCAAGGCACTGCCGGGCGCGATCAGCGGCCAGACCATCCATAATGACGTCACCGCCGACGCCACCTCCATGCCCGGCACCCCGCCATCCGACCATCCCTATGACGCGACGGACCCGGCCGATGTCACCATCGCCTCGCCCAGCATCACCAAGACCGTCTCCGCGACCTCCTTCGCCGATACCGGCAGCAGCCAGATCAACGCCGGCAACCAGGATGTGAAGGTCGATGAGATCGTCACCTACCGCATGGTGGTGACGGTGCCGGAAGGCCAGTCGATCAACTTCCGCATCATCGACCAGCTGGCCGACCAGGTCACCGCCGGTGGCGGCTCGGGCATCCTGCAGTATATCCCCGGCAGCGCGAAGGTGATCTCGGCCGGTGCCAACCTCTCCTCCACCAGTGGCATCCTGACGCCGACCATCAGCAACACCGACAGCGACAGCGACGGCAATAAGGAGACGGTCACCTACAGTTTCGGCAACCTGACCAACGCGCCCGACAACGTGTCGAACGGCAATGATCAGATCGTCGTCGAGATCCAGGCCCGCGCCGTCAATCTCGACACCAACCAGAATGCCGACGTGCTGCGCAACTCGGTGCAGGTGAAGACGGATTTCAGCCAGAGCGAGCCCGCCACCGCCGATGTCGACTTCGTCCAACCCGAGCTGGACATCCAGAAGACCACCAGCTTCGGCACCGGCGATGCGGCCGATGTGGCGACCTATCAGGTCACCATCAAGCACACCGCCAACAGCACCAACGCAGCGTACAATCTGGTCATGGGCGATTTGCTGGCGCCGGGCATCACGCTCGTCGGCGGCTCCGCCACCACCAACGCCGGCAGCATCAGCGAGGCCGGCGGCAAGATCGGCCTCACGCTGGGCAGCCTGGCACTCGGCCAGTCCGTCACCATCAGCTACAAGGCGAAACTGGCGGACAATGTGGTGGACGGCCAGTCCATCAAGAACACCGCGACGCTGGAATACCGGACCGATCCGACCCCGGGCCGTATTCTGAACGACAGCGATGATGCGACTATCAAGGTCGCGATCGCTGACACCATCGTGAAGGAGCTGATCAGCACCGACAACAGCTACACCCCGGGCAGCAATGTCGTGGCCGGCGAGACCATCACCTACAAGCTGACGGTCACGCTGGGTGAGGGCGCGCAGCGCCTGATCGTGGACGATGTCCTGCCCACCGGCCTCACCCCCGTCTCGTCCAAGGTGCTGTCGCTGGGCAATATCGCCGGCACCTCGGCGCTGAATGTCGGCGATGCCGGCACGGTCTCCGGCCAGAACCTCGTCTTCAACTTCGGCGATGTCATCAACGCCGGCGACAATGCGCTCACCGGCGGTGACAAGGTGGAGATCGAGGTTGTCGCCAAGGTGGCCGCCGGCACCGCGGGCGGCCTGGCCCTCACCAACACCGCCACGGTCCGCCCGGTGGTGCCCAACAACCCCTATGACGTCCCCTCCGGCACGCCGATGACGCCCTCCTCGGACCCCGAGACGGTGAACACGCTGGCGCTGCCCAAGCTCGGCGACAAGGCGTTCGAGGATCTGAACGCCGACGGTATCCAGCAGGGCGGCGAGCCGGGCATCGATGGTGTCACCGTTCAGCTCTGGAGCCGCGACACCAACACGCTGGTCGACACCCAGACGACCGCCGGCGGCGGCCTCTACCTCTTCACCAATGTGAAGCCGGGCACCTATTACGAGGTGTGGAGCCTGCCGCCCGGCTTCGTGCGCACCACCGCCGACCAGGGCGTGGATGGCGCGGATAGCGACCCCTCCGCCACCACCGGCGTCACCGCCGATTTCGTGATGCTCGGCGGCCAGGATGATTTGACGCGCGATGCAGGTTACTGGAAGCCGGTCACCATCGGCGATACCGCCTTCATCGACGCCAATGGCAATGGGATCCAGGATGATGGCGCGGCCAATATCCTGGCGGGCGTGAAGGTCCAGCTGCTCGACGGCACCGGCAACCCGGTGCCCGGCAAGAGCACGGACACCGATGCCTTCGGCAAATACGCCTTCACCGACCTCAAGCCCGGTACGTATGCCGTGCAGTTCACCCGGCCCAACGGCACGAGCTATGTGCTGACCGGCCCCGACGCCACCGGCGAGACCCAGGACAGCGACCCCCTGGTGACCCCTGGCGCGATCAGCGGCACGACGCCGAACAAGACCTATATCTCGGGTGCCAATGACCCGACGGTGGATGCGGGCTTCTACATCCCAGCCAAGCTGGGCAACCAGGCCTTTGTCGACGCCAATGGCAACGGCACCTTCGATGCCGGCGACAGCCCGCTGGCTGGCGTGACCGTCAAGCTCTTCGACAGCAACGGCGTGCAGGTCGGCGCCAGTGTCACCACGCTGGCCGATGGCCTCTACAAGTTCGAGAATCTTCGGCCGGGCACCTATACCGAGACCTTCACCGCCCCCTCCGGCAGCACCTACGTGCTGACCAAGCAGGGCACGGTCGCGGGCACCGACAATGACAGCGACCCGAGCGGCACCGGCACCCCCTCCGGCACCGGCCCAAGCATCGTCCTGGTCTCGGGCCAGAGCGACCAGACGCATGACGCGGGCTTCTACCAGCCCGTCAAGCTCGGTGATTTCGTCTGGCTGGACGACAATGGCGATGGCGTTCAGGACGCGGGCGAGCCCGGTCTGGGAGGCCTGACCGTCCGCCTGCTCGATGGCGGGGGCAGCCTGATCACCAGCACCACCACCAGCAGCGTGCCAGGAAATCTCGGCTTCTACAGCTTCAATAACCTCATCCCCGGTAACTACCAGGTCCAGTTCACCAAGCCTGCTAGCTACACCTTCACCGACGCCCTCCAGGGCGGCAATACGGCGAAGGACAGCAACGTCGACGCGACCGGCCTGGCGCTGGTCACCCTGACCTCGGGTCGTGACGATCTGACCATCGATGCCGGCATGTATGAGCGGGTGACGATCGGCGATACAGCCTTCGAGGATGTCAATGGCGATGGCATCTACAACACCGCCATCGACAAGCCGCTGGCGGGCGTGAAGGTCACGCTGATCAACAGCCTCAACGGCAAGACCTACGAGTTCACGACCGGCGCCGACGGCCAGTATCTCTTCAAGGTGCCACCCGGCACCTATACCGAGACCTGGGCGCCGCCGGCCGGCTATGTCACCACCCTGCAGGGGGTGGGGCTCGACCGCGCTGTGGACAGCAATGTCGACCCCGTGACGCTGAAGACCGCGCCCATCACCCTGACCGGCGGCCAGTCCGACCTGACGCAGGATGGCGGCTTCTACCGCCCCGTCACCATCGGTGACCGGGTCTGGGTCGATCTCAACAAGGACGGGCTGCAGCAGACGCTGGAGCCGGGCCTGGCGGGCGTGATCGTCAAGCTGATCGACGACCGCACCGGGCTGCAGGTCGGCGCCAGCCAGACCACAGGCGCGGATGGCAAGTATCTCTTCGACGGCCTCAAGCCCTCGGAATACCATGTCGAGTTCGTGGCCCCTGCCGGCTACAAGCCGACCATCCAGGCCGCCGGGCCTGACCGCGCCATCGACAGCAACGTCAACACGCTCGGCGTGGCGCCGCAGGTGAAGCTGAATTCCGGCGACAAGGACCTCACCGTCGACGCCGGCTACACCGATGGCGGCAAGGTTTCGGGCTCGGTCTTCCTCGACCTGCCGCCGGGCATCTGCTCCTACAAACTGCCGGAAGCGGTGTTCGAGGGCATCAAGGTGGAGCTGATCAGCACCACCTACGGTATAGTCGTGGGCACCACCACGACCAATGCCGCGGGCCAGTACAGCTTCGAAGGGCTCTCGCCCTCCGATTATGTGCTGCGCTTCACCAACCCCGATGGCACGGTCTTCACCTCGCCCAAGGTTGCGGGCACGCTCAACCCGCGCGACAGCGACGTGAACCCGGCCACCGGCCTGACCGATGTCTTCACCCTGACCATCGGCCAGGACATTACCCAGATGAATGCCGGGCTGGATTATACCGGCGTGGGACTGACCGGGCTGCAGCCGATGTACCTGCCCGATGGCGGCGGCAGCTACAACTTCAACAATGCCGGCGCTTATGCCATCGGCGGCAACGGCTCCTACAACATGATGGGCAATGGCGGGTCGGTGTATTTCATCGGCGGCTCGGGCGACAACAACCTGCAAGGGTCGGGGTCCTCGGGCGCCATCCTGATGGGTGGCGGCGGCAACAACATCATGGAGGGCACCGCCGGCCGCGACATCATCATCGGCGGCTGCGGTCCGAACAACTTCCAGGGTCTGGGGAGCAACAACTTCCAGGGCCTGGGCGGTGGCAATGGCTGCTGGAACTACGACCTGCTGGTGGGTGGCGTACAGAACGACACCATCACCTCCAACTCCGGCAATGCCATCATCATCGGCGGAAAGGGCAATGACGCGCTCGATGGCCAGGGCGTCTTCGTCGGCGGGCCGAACAATGGCACCGTCAGCTTCGATGGCACCAAGGTCACCGGCTTCACGGTGGGCGACCACATCAAGATCAGCGGCCTGAGCACGGTGAACTATCAGTTTGGCGACGGCGTGCAGTGGATTGAAAACTTTAATCCCGGCCGCGGCGACACGATCGAGGTCTGGGGCTATGCGGCCCCGACCGCGACCGGCCTGGTGAATGGCCAGTTCGTCATGTACTTCGGCCCGAACTCGGCCATCGTTCTCAACGGCTACCAGCCCCAGAACGGCCCGCTGACCGGGGTGAACTACCACCCCGGCCAGCAGTCGATGCCCGGCGCCTTCGGGCATCTCGATGCCCTGCCGCCGGTGATCCTGGCCCCTGGCGTGGACAGTTTCCATGGCACCCAGGGCGATGACATCGTCATTGCGACCGACGCCTTCTCCACACTGGAGGGCCGCGGCGGCGACGACATCATGTTCGGCGGCGAGGGGGGCAACCTCTTCATCGGTGGCCCGGGCAACGACACGATGATCGGTGGCAAGGGGAATGACATCTTCCGCGCCGGCCAGGGCAGCGATCAGATCATCGGCTGCGACGGCAACAATACCGTGCAGTTCGATGTGAAGAGCACCGACGCCACGATCACCAAGAACGGCAACGGCACCTTCACGGTGAAGACCGCCGATGGTGAGCAGATCCTGAAGGACATCCAATGGGTCAGCTTCACCGACACGAACATCCATCTCGATGGCGTGGCGGATGCGGCGGGCAAGGTGCTCTTCGGCATCGCGGGCAATGACAGTTTCAACATCACCAGTGTGAACGACATCGTCATCGAACGCGCAGGCGGCGGCAGCGATACCGCCTGGGTCTCGGTCGATGGCTGGACGCTCTCGCCGGAGGTGGAGAATGGCCGCCTGATCGGCAATGCCACCTCGATCACCGGCAATGCGCTAAACAACGTGCTGGTCGCCAATGCCAACAAAGCATCGACGGTCACCGGTGCGGGTGGCAATGACGAGATCTGGGGCGGTTCGGCCAATGGCTCGGTGCTCAATGGCGGCGCGGGGGATGACGTCATCCGCTCCGGCTCGGGCATCGAGACGATGATCGGCGGCAAGGGCAATGACCAGTTCGTGGTGAACAATGTCGGTGACACCGTCATCGAGAATGCCGGCGAGGGCACTGACACGGCCTGGGTCGGCGTTGATGGCTGGTCGGTCGGCGCCAATGTCGAGATCGTGCGCCTCTTCGGTGGCGCCACGACCGTCAATGTCGTGGGCAATACCCAGGTGGTGGCGGATGCCGGCGGTTCCACGGTGGTGGCCCAGCTCGGCGACAACACCTTCTGGGGCAATGGCAGCAACGACACCTTCGTGGGGGCTGCCGGCAACGACATCTTCCGCACCGGTGGCGGCGTCACCAAGATGTATGGTGGCGCGGGCAACGACCATTACGTGATCAAGAACCTGGGCGACCAGGCCTTCGAGAGCGCGAATGAGGGCTACGACACCGCCTGGGTCGCGGTGAACGGCTGGACGGTGGGCAACAATATCGAGGTGGCCTACCTCTCCGGCAGCGCCAACACGCTCACCGGCAACAGCACGGGCGGCAACCTGGTGGCCAATTCCGGCGCCGGCTCCACGCTCAACGCGGGTTCGGGGCTCACCACCCTCTGGGGCTCGAGCTTCGCCGATACCTTCAACATCGGCGCCGGCGGCAGCACGGTCTATGGCTACGGCGGGAAGGATGTCTTCAAGTTCGGCCCGACATGGAAGACCGTCGAGATCGCCGATTTTGACAAGAGCCTGGGCGAGAAGCTGGATTTCCGCGGCAACGGCTTCAATGCCTCGGACTTCCACGTCACCAACTACGCTGACAAGTCCCTGGTCACCCATGACGGCAGCACCGACCAGATCATTGTCTATGGTGTGCCCAACCTCGCGGCGAGCGACCTGATCTTCGCCTGAGGTAGACGGCCCGCGGCCGCCACGCCGCGGTTTTATCGGAACGCCGGGATGGGGATCTCGGTTGGGGGCGGCACGCATGGCGTCCGCCCCCATCTGCTTGCGCCGGCATGCCACACCCGCTAGGCCAACCGGGTGAGCCGCATCCCTGCCCCCTTAGCGCGCATGTTTGCCCTGGTGCTGCTGTTCCAGGCGGTGCTGGCGCCGGCGCTGTGCATCGGCCGGGCACAGGGTCATGCCCTGACCATGGAAATCTGCGGGCCGGATGGCATGCGCAGCATGGCCGTGGCGCTGGATGACCAGGCGCCATCCGAATCGGGCCAGCAGCATGGCTTCTGCGCTGTCTGCGCGGGGATGCCCCAGGGTGCCGAGGCGCTGACGCCTGTGCTGCCGACGCCTGTCTGGCTCTTGACCGTCCTCGCCTGGCCACCCACCGGACCGGGCGCCCTGCCGCCGCGGGCCCGCGCACCGCCACAACAACCCCGCGCCCCACCCGCCCTGGCCTGAACCCGTCGCCGCGCGCTTCGGCACGCGCCCGTTCACGCCTTGTAGGATCATCACCATGTCAAGATTTCGTCGCGCGCTGCTGGCGACCGTCCCATCGTCGTTCTCGGCGATCTCCACATTTTTGCCACTGGCGGTCCCCGCCTCTTTGCTTTTGGCGGTCCCTATATTTTTGCTATTGGCGGTCCCCGCCGGGGCGCATGTCGTGATCACGCCGGCAGAGGCGCCGGCGGGCGCTTCTGCCCGGATCGCCTTCATGGTGGGGCATGGCTGTGCCGGTGCCGCCACCACGGCCATCGAGGTGGGCCTCCCCGAGGGGCTCTCCACCGCCAGGCCAATGCCCAAACCCGGCTGGACCATCGCGGTGGAGATGCGCAGCGTGCAGCGCCCCATCCCCACCGAGCACGGGCTGCTGCGGCAGGCGCCGGCCACCATTGCCTGGTCCGGCGGCCTGCTGCCCGACCAGCATTACGAGGAGTTCGTCATGCTCGTCGCCACCCCCAACCGCCCGGGCGAGACGCTGGTTTTCCCGGTGATCCAACGCTGCGAGGGCGGTGGCCAGCACGCCTGGGTCGAAGTGCCGGCCGAGGGCCAGCGGCCCCGCAGCCCCGCCGCCACGCTGCGGCTGGGGGCGCGGTGATGCGCGCGCTGTTCGTGGCACTCGTCCTGCTGCCGCTGGGCGCCAGCGCCTGTGACCCCGATGAGATGGATCGCGCGATGAGCGAGATCTGCACCGCCGCCACGGCAGCCGCCGCCGAGGTGGTGCAGGCGGCCATGCCCCTGGTGCGGGATGGGGAATCGGCTGTGATGGCAGCCCGCCTCGACCATGCCCGCCATGTCTGTATCAACGGCGACCCGACCCTGGCGGCGGCGGAGGCGGTGCATCTGGCCCGCTTCGCCGCCCGCATCGAGGCAAGGGTTACCAGCAAGGGATACCTCCAATGATCCGACGCAGCTTTTTCATCGCAGCCCTGCTTCCGATAGCGGCTGCTGCACATGGCGGCGGGACCGCGCATGGCAGCCTGACCATTGAGGCGCCCTGGACCCGCGCGGCCGGCCAGGGCGGCCAGGGTGCGGGGTTCCTGACCATTCGCAATGCCGGTGCGGCGGACCGGCTGCTCTCGGCGAGCACCCCCGCAGCCGGGCGTGCGGAGCTGCACACCATGCTGCGCGATGGCGACGTCATGCGCATGCGGGCGGTGGAGGCCATTGCTGTGCCGGCCAATGGGGCGGTCAGCCTGGCCCCCGGCGGGCTGCACATCATGCTGTTCGGTCTGACGCGGCCGCTGGCGGTGGGGGAGAGCGTGCCGCTGACACTGCTCTTCGAACAGGCCGGTGCGGTCACGTTGCAGTTGGCGGTGCAGCCGGCCGGTGCGCGCATGCCGATGCATTAGCGGCAAGTCTTGCCGAGCTCGGCCGCTCATTCGATCCGCAGGTCGCGCATGACGTGGTGTTGACGGCGATCACGAAAAAGTCAGCGCGGCGGCAATGGGTCTGTGATCGGCAAGTCGTTCTGGCCGGGGCATTCGTTCTGCCGCAATAACGTTGCCGCCGGCCTCGCGCGATCTGATCGGATGCGTCAGGGTCTGATATGGTCGGCTATCACGATCACAGATGCGTGATATTCGAGGCTGGGGCGTACCTCCCTGTCTCAGACACCGCGCGGATGCGTCGCGCCGATCTGATCTGCGGGCGTGTCTGAAATCCCATTGGTGTCGCTGATCCGCCGTATCGGCGTTGGCTGGCATGGCATGGGCAGCCCGGATGATGGCAGACAGATCGGGCGCTGTCCTCGCGAGCTCGCGATGGAAGGCAGCCGAATCGGCGATGTATCAGCCCCTTCGGGCTCCCGTGACCCATGGCGGAGACGGTCCACGCGCGGGTCAGTGCCATGGAAGTCGGAATCGCTTTGGCACCGAAGCAGGACAAAGAACCTAGATCGTCCGGTGTCCGCAAGCGCGGTGAGCTGGCATGCTGCATGGCGAAAGGCTTTACATTCGCTCGGAATATTTTGATCGGCGGCATTTTATTGCATGCCAAATCAGTGATTTTGGTCGATTTCCCATGCATAGAAATGCGAGCAGAGGAACGCGATTCGCGGCCGGCAATCCGAAGCACAAGCAATGATTGGACGGTGCCAGCGGCGTTGCACAGACATGGCTGGGTTTTTCTCTGCTTCCTGTCGCGACTGGCAATGCATCACAATTCCGTCAAAAATACTTGCGTTAACACCTGCGACGAAGCCGAAACAAACCAGGCTGCGGTGCCGCGGCTTCCGCGCTTTCGCGCCGCCGCGATTGCAGGCAGATTTTGCCGTGGCTGCGGCTTTATCGGCCAATTGCATGACCATCTGAAAATTTGACGGCTGTGCTGCCAATTTTCGAATTGTGCTGCAGCGCGGTAGTTGGTAAAGAAATCGCTAACGAGTGCATGCTTGGTGTTGCTGCCTTTGCGAGGAGTTAATACCAAGTCCCTGAAGACCTGACTCAAAAAGGGGATTCCCCGACGCGGCGGCGATCTGATTCAAGCTGGTAAGCATTGGAGCTTCACCATGGCCAGAGCCATCGCCCTTCGGTCCGACTTCAGT